>OHGK01001648.1_pt1 | contig 11420 bp, 10 predicted proteins | sample 1567671 | NCBI WGS metagenome assembly OHGK01 (sample SAMEA3879577, study PRJEB24766) | human gut metagenome | biome: human-associated habitat; feature: feces | place: USA | collected 1985/1987 | reverse complement strand
ATCGGTACTTTAGGATTTTCTGTCAGTAGGACTGTGAAGCCATGATGCGGCAATGGCATACAATGACCTCTGCTGGGGATTAATAATTATACCGAACTCACGTTAGCAATAGCTAGATGTGATATATAAGAGTCTTTTGATATTCTGAATTTTGAGTATGTGGTAATGAAGTAAATTGTATTATTTATAATAGACATAGTCAGTGTAAACTCCTTAATTGTGTTAAGATTTTCTGATTTATCCATACTTGATAGAATCTTTTTTGCTTTCTTGGAAAAAGTTGTAACTTTGCTCCTATTAATAATAATAGATAAAGTATGCTTATATTAAGATGGCTGCATTCTTTGGGGCAGTATTTACAGTTGATGGGAAGAACGTTTTCACGCCCCGAACGGATGAGAATGTTTTTGAAGCAATATTTTCGCGAAATGTGTCAATTGGGTGTTGATTCTATCGGAATAGTGTTGCTGATATCTTTTTTTATTGGAGCGGTTATTTGCATTCAAATAAAATTGAATGTACAAAGTGCGTGGATGCCGCTTTGGGTGTCAGGCTATGTGACGCGCGAAATAATGCTTTTGGAGTTCAGTTCGAGTATAATGTGCTTGATTTTAGCAGGAAAGGTCGGTTCGAATATCGCTTCAGAAATTGGTACACAAAAAGTAACTCAACAAGTTGATGCCTTGGAGATTATGGGAGTAAATTCTGCCAGCTATCTTATCCTTCCCAAAATATTGGGCTTGATAACGATGATTCCTATTCTAGTTATTTTCAGTACTGTTTCAGGAGTGATAGGAGCTTATGCAACGGCTTATGTCGGACACATCATAACACCGTCTGATTTAACTTCTGGAATGCAGCATGAATTCAAACAGTGGTTCTTTTGGATGGGAGTTATCAAATCAGTTTTTTTCGCGTTTATCATCTCAAGTGTGCCGGCATATTTTGGTTATTCTGTAGAGGGAGGATCTAATGAAGTGGGAAAGGCATCCACAGATTCGGTGGTTACTAGTAGTGTGCTTATATTGTTCTCGGATATATTCTTAACGCAATTGCTGTCATGATAGAAATTAGAGATTTAAAAAAAAGTTTTGAAGATAAAGAAGTATTAAAAGGTATCTCGACAGTATTTGAAAACGGTAAAACAAATCTGATTATAGGGCAGTCGGGATCGGGTAAGACTGTGCTGGTAAAATGTATTGTGGGATTGTTTGTGCCAACCCAAGGAGATGTAATATATGATGGTCGCAGTTTTGTAAGCATGAGTAAACGGGAGCGTACATTACTTCGACGTGAAATGGGTATGATTTTCCAGAGTGCGGCATTATTTGATTCAATGACCGTTCTCGAAAATGTGATGTTTCCTTTGGATATGTTTTCAACGGAAAATTACTTAAATCGGAAAAAAAGAGCTGAGTATTGTTTGGATAGAGTGAATCTTTTAGATGCAGCAAACAAATTTCCTGGCGAAATATCTGGTGGTATGCAAAAAAGAGCGGCAATAGCAAGGGCTATTGTTTTGAATCCTCGCTATCTGTTCTGCGATGAGCCCAATTCCGGGTTGGACCCTAAGACCTCGCTGGTGATAGATGAGTTAATACATAGCATAACACACGAATTTAATATTACAACCATAATAAATACGCATGATATGAATTCCGTGATGGGGATTGGTGAGAAAATTATATATATATGCGATGGGTTAAAAGAGTGGGAGGGAACTAAGGATGTCGTTATGGAGTCTGATAACGAAAAACTTAATAGTTTTATTTTTGCATCCGATCTGTTCAAAAAAATAAAAGAAACGAATCAGTAAAACTAATTCGACATGCGTTTGCGATTGTTTATTTTATGCTTCTTGTTGGCTGTTTTGCATATATCTGCGCAAACTTCAGCTTTTAACGCATACATTGATAAATATAAAGGTGAGGCAATTCACCAGATGAAGCGATATGGTATACCCGCAAGTATTACGCTTGCTCAAGGTCTATTGGAAAGTAACGCGGGGAGAAGTGTATTGGCTGTCAAAGGGAATAATCATTTTGGGATAAAGGTGAGCGGTTCCTGGAGGGGACGCTATATGCTTTGTGATGATGATCGACCGAATGAAAAGTTTCGGGTATATAAATCCGCAAAAGATTCTTATGAGGATCACTCCAAGTTCTTGTATGAAAATCCGCGCTATTCCAAATTGTTTCAACTTTCTATTAATGATTATCGGGGGTGGGCGCATGGATTGAAAAAAGCTGGTTATGCGACAAATCCCAAATATGGCTATTTGCTTGTAGATTTGATTGACAGGTATAAACTGACACAATATGATAGTAAAAAATACCGAAATCGGCCTAGTTCTGACAATGACCCCTTCGCGAATCATCCCGTACATATGTGCAATGGTACTTATTATATAGTGGCGAATGAAGGAGATACTTTTGAATCTTTGTCTAAAATCGTAGATAAGTCAGTGAGGAAACTCAGGTCATATAATGAGGTCGGAAAAGATTACATTCTTTCTGCCGGGGATGTTGTTTATTTAGGGAAAAAGAAGTCAAAAGCAGATAAAGCCTGGAAAGGGTATTTCCATAAAATTCAGGTCGGAGAATCTGTGTATAGTATATCCCAAAAATATGGTGTGAGAATGAAAACTTTGTATAAAATTAATTTTCTTGCTCCTGATTATGTTCCGGCTGTTGGGGATTTACTGCTAATCCGATAAAGATATGTATGTTATGTTGGGTTTTTGATGCTCGGATATTATTTTTTTAGTGTTTTTTCGTACTGTAGTTATGAATGAGCGTGAAAGAATTTTGTATTTGCGTGAATTGCTTCATCGGCACAATTATAATTATTATATAAAGAATTCTCCGGAGATATCAGATCAGGAGTTCGATTCACTTTTGGAGGAATTGAAAAAATTGGAGGACGCTCATCCCGACATGGCGGATGAGAATTCTCCAACGAGGCGCGTTGGGAGTGACTTGTCGAATGAGTTTCAGCAAATCAAGCATAAGTATCCAATGTTGTCCTTAGGAAATACTTATAACCGCGATGATGTGAAAAATTTCTATGGGCGTGTACAGGATATTTTGGGCAACCAACCTTTTGAAATTTGCTGTGAACTTAAATTTGATGGATTAGGTATTTCATTGACTTATGAAAATGGAGCGTTGAAATATGCTGTGACACGAGGTGACGGAGAAGTAGGGGATGATGTTACCGCAAATATACGTACAATCCGTTCCATTCCTATTCGTCTAGCTGAAGAGTTGGATTACCCTCCACTATTCGAGATTCGCGGTGAGGTGGTAATGCCGTGGAATAGTTTCGATGCTTTGAACCGTGAACGCGAGGCAATGGAGGACACTTTGTTTGCCAATCCTAGAAATGCGGCTGCAGGCACATTGAAAAGTAAAAACTCGTCGGTCGTGGCAAAGCGAAATCTTGATGCATATTTTTATTACCTGTTAGGAGATAATATATCCCAGGATAGCCATTTCATGAATATGCAAAAAGTGGCTCAATGGGGATTTAAGGTCAGCGACGCTATGTGTGTTGCCCATAGCTTGGAAGAGATATATGCTTTTATTGATTATTGGGATGAAAAACGAAAGTCCTTACCTGTTGCAACTGATGGAATTGTCTTGAAAGTTGATAATTTGATGCAGCAAAAGCAGTTAGGATTTACAGCCAAAAGCCCCAGGTGGGCGATAGCCTATAAATTCCAGCCAGAAAGAGCATGTACTCGTCTGTTAGAAGTTAGCTATCAGGTCGGACGTACAGGTGCAGTGACACCAGTTGCCAACATGGAACCTGTTCTCTTGGCTGGTACGATGGTAAAGCGTGCATCATTGCATAATGAAGATACCATCAAAAAGTTGGATTTACACATTGGAGATTACGTATATGTGGAAAAGGCTGGTGAAATTATTCCTCAGATTGTTGGTGTGGCAAAGGAGAAGCGATCTTCGGGTCTGGGTAGTTTGGTGAAGTTTGCTCATATATGCCCTGAATGTGGTGCGGTGTTAGTCCGTAATGAGGGAGAAGCTGCATATTATTGCCCTAATGATATGGATTGCCCGCCTCAGTTGAAGGGGAAAATAGAGCATTTTATCAGCCGTGATGCCATGAATATAGATAATTTAGGCCCGGAAACAGTAGATGAGTATTTCAAAAGAAAACTAATTCGCGATGTAGCAGATCTTTATCAATTGACACTTGTTCAGTTAAGTGGTGCGGACAGAAGCCGAGAAAAGTCCGCACGAAAAATCATTGATGCAATTCAGAAGAGTAAAGAGGTGTCTTTTGAGCGTGTGTTGTTTGCCTTGGGTATTAGATTCGTGGGAAAAGTTGTAGCAAAACAGATTGCACGTGTTTGTAGGAATATGTATACGTTGCAGAAAATGGGGCTTGATGAGTTGTTGCAAATTGATGGTGTCGGGCCGGCAATTGCACAAAGTATCATAGACTATTTTGCATGTGAAGCTAATTTGAAACTCATAGAACGTCTTCGCGAGGCGGGGATAAAAATGGAAATGCCGGATGAGAAGCAAGTATCGGAAAAATTACAAGGAAAAAGTATTGTAATAAGTGGGACATTCATTCATCACACGCGGGAAACTTATAAGAATATAATAGAACAAAATGGGGGAAAATGTGTAGGAAGTATTTCGAAGAAAACCTCATTTATTTTATGCGGTGAGAATATGGGGCCGTCAAAACTAGAAAAGGCTGTTGCCTTAAATATACAGATGATGAATGAAGAGGAATTCTTACGCATGATTGAAGTCGAGGAAGGGGCCTAGTCTGGAAGATTTACGTTGTGAAGAGATGTATTGCGTGAGATCATTTTATATGAGTGGAAATTGGATGGTATAAAGAATGATAGAAGATAATCGAGTAGATAATTTAATTTTGCCAAATTTGCATAACTCATATAAATATTATAATTTTGCAAATTCAGAATTCGATACTCATATTAATAATTAAAAATAAACAATTCCTGTATGAATATTTCATTAGAAAAAGTAGGTAATGTCAGTGCGGAAATTACCGTAAATATGGTAAAAGCTGATTATGAGGAAAGCGTGGCCAGGGCGCTAAAGAAAATGAGCCATAAAGCTCAGATTCCGGGATTTCGTCCTGGTAAGGTGCCTGTCTCTCTTCTTAACAAAATGTATGGTTCGCAGGTAAAGGCAGATGAGGTTAATAAACTATTAGGAGAAAAATTATTTTCTTATATAAAAGAAAATAATATAAATATGTTGGGCGAGCCTCTCGCAAGCGACAAGCAGAAGCCGCAGGATATTGAAAATCAGTCGGAATTTGAGTTCATCTTTGATATAGCTTTAGCTCCTGAATTTAAGGCGGCATTAACGTCGGAGGACAAGATTGCGTATTACGATATCGACATTACAGATGAGCAGATAGATGAACAAGTTCGTCAGATGGCGCAGCGTGCAGGTCATCCAGAAATCGTGGATGAGTATGCTGATCGTGATATTATTCGTGGAGTACTCGCTGAATTGGATGAAAATGGACAGCCAAAAGAAGGTGGACTTATTCTTGAGCAAGCTTCTTTAATGCCTACATATTTTAAAGATGACGAAGAAAAGGGAAAATTTTCTGCAGCTAAAAAAAATGAAGTAATTGTATTTAATCCCTCTAAGGCCTATTCTGGTAATGAAGTCGAGTTGGCCGCATTGTTGAAGAAAAAGAAAGAAGAGATTGGTGATTATGTTGGGGATTTTTCATTCCAAATTGATGAAATAAGTCGATTTGTTCCTGCGGAGGTAGACCAAAATTTGTTTGATCAGGTATTTGGTGCAGGAGTTGTAAACAATGAAGTGGAATTCCGTAATAAGATTAAAGATAATTTGAAGGGATTGTACAATATCGAAAGCGATTATCGTTTCTTGATGGATGTACGTGCATATATGGACAATAAAGTTGGTGTATTGGAATTTCCAGTAGAACTTCTGAAAAAAATAGCAAAAGCTAATAATCCGGATAAGGCCGATTCGTTTATTGAAGAAAATTTTGATAAGAGTCTTCAGGATTTGAAGTGGCATCTCATTAGAGAACAGCTTGTTAAAGAGAATAATATTACTGTAAACGATGCAGATCTTAAGGCGGCTGCAATGGAAATGGCACGTACTCAGTTTGCGCAGTATGGTATGACTGATATTCCGACAGAATATCTGGAACAGTATGCTACGGAAATGTTGAAAAAGAAAGAGCATGTTAATAATTTGATTGATCATAGCATTGACAGCAAATTGACTTCGGCCTTGAAGAATGTCGTGTCGCTAGAGAACAAAAGTATCTCGTTGGAGGATTTTTCTAAATTGTCGAACTAGTTGAGACATATATCAAGTTATTCTCACTTGAGCGTGACACACAAATAGTTCCTGACACAGATAACATAGGTTGAGATGATACGAATAGGTATGTCCTTATCGTAAATCTAAGGCGTAAGTCTTTGCAATCTTGTTATCTGTGTTTTATCGTTAATTAAAACATTAGTCAATAGATGAATGATTTTAAAAAATTTGCAACGAAGCATTTGGGCCTAAATTCGATGGTATTAGACGATGTGATAAGTGCCCAAACGCAATATCTCAATCCATATATATTAGAAGAGCGTACATTGAATGTAACACAGATGGATGTTTTTTCCCGTTTAATGATGGATCGTATCATTTTTTTGGGAACTCCTATTGATGATTATACGTCAAATACGTTACAAGCTCAATTGCTTTATTTGGATTCTTGTGATCCGGGTAAGGATATCTCGATATATATCAATTCGCCGGGGGGATCTGTGTATGCTGGTTTGGGTATATATGATACTATGCAGTTTATATCAAGCGATGTGGTAACAATATGTACAGGTATGGCGGCATCAATGGCTGCAGTATTGTTGGTAGCTGGGAAACAAGGGAAACGATCGGCCCTTCCGCATAGTCGCGTAATGATTCATCAGCCAATGGGCGGAGCTCAAGGTCAAGCGTCTGATATTGAAATAACGGCACGCGAAATTCAGAAACTGAAAAAAGAGTTATATACAATAATAGCAGAGCACTCACATACGGATTTTGATAAAGTGTGGGCTGATTCTGATCGGGATTATTGGATGACTGCACAAGAGGCCCGTGAATACGGAATGATTGATAAAGTATTAACTAAAACCTCCAATGAAGAATAATAGGAAATGCTCTTTTTGTGGAAGAAATGAGGATGAAGTAAATTTTCTTATTTCTGGAGTAAGTGGAAATATTTGCGACATGTGTGCCATACAAGCTGCGAAAATAGTTGAGGACACGCATGCTGAGTATCATAAGGATGGAGTAGAGGAAATTCATATAAAGGATGTTCCCAAACCTCGTGAAATTAAACAGTACCTAGATCAGTATATTATTGGGCAAGATGCCGCTAAGCAATATCTTGCTGTGTCTGTATATAACCATTACAAGAGACTTTCTCAATTGGATGTTTCTGAAGATGATGTCGAAATAGAAAAGTCAAATATTATAATGGTCGGATCAACTGGCACAGGCAAGACACTTTTGGCTAGGACTATTGCTCGTTTGTTACAGGTTCCTTTTACGATTGTAGATGCGACAGTTTTTACAGAGGCAGGTTATGTTGGGGAAGATGTGGAGAGTATTCTTTCGCGGCTTTTACAAGTAGCAGATTATAATGTGAAATTAGCGGAACGTGGTATTGTTTTTATTGATGAAATAGATAAAATCGCGAGAAAGAGCGATAATCCGTCAATTACTCGCGATGTTAGTGGCGAAGGAGTACAACAAGGATTGCTAAAATTGCTTGAGGGTTCTGTTGTCAATGTGCCTCCCAAGGGGGGGAGAAAGCATCCGGACCAGGATTATATTCAGGTAGACACGAAAAATATTTTGTTTATATGTGGAGGGGCGTTTGACGGTATTGAGAAGAAAATTGCTCAGCGTCTCAATACACATGTGGTCGGCTTTGATTCTGTCAGGAATACTCATAAGGTTGATGCACGTAATTTGATGCAGTATATACAACCGCAAGATTTAAAATCATTTGGTTTGATTCCGGAAATCATTGGTCGTTTGCCGGTGCTGACTTATTTGCAGCCGCTTGACAGAGAAGCGTTGAAAAATATATTGACGCAGCCTAAGAATTCTATCATTAAGCAATATATAAAATTATTTGCTATGGATGGAGTACAACTTACGTTTGATGTAGCTGCATTGGATTATATTGTAGATAAGGCTGTCGAATATAAATTGGGAGCGAGAGGACTGCGTTCTATTGTTGAGAGTATTATGATGGATGCCATGTTTGAGTTGCCTTCCAGTTCAGAGAAAACGTTTCAGGTGACTAAGGACTATGCAGCAGCAAAATTCGAGAAAGCAAATTTACCCCATGCTTAAAATATTTCTATCCTAATTCTTTTTCCGAGAAAATTTGTAAAATATCGCAGATGTTTATAACTTTGTTATGAAAATGGATGTAAGTCCGCATATCGTCCTAGGTTGATTAAAGTTCGTGACAGTTATGAATCATAGTCGGGATTTACAAGAAGCGCTGAAAAGTTATTTTGGCTTTGATAGTTTCAAGCATAACCAAGAGGCAATTATTCGTAGTTTGCTGGCTGGGGAAAATGTGTTTGTACTGATGCCAACAGGCGGTGGAAAATCAATGTGCTATCAGTTGCCCGCTTTATTGATGGAGGGAACGGCTATAGTTATATCACCATTGATCGCTCTAATGAAAAATCAAGTGGATGCTATTCGGCATACGCATGAGGATGATGGGGTGGCACATTTTATTAATTCATCTCAAAATAAGGCTGCGATAGAGAAGGTACGTGAAGATGTTCTTTCTGGTAAAACAAAATTGCTATATGTTGCACCGGAGTCGTTAACAAAAGAGGAAAATGTAGATTTCTTGCGTTCTATAAAAATTTCTTTTTATGCGGTTGACGAGGCTCATTGTATATCTGAGTGGGGGCATGATTTTCGTCCGGAATATCGGAAAATAAGACCAATTATTAACGAAATTCAAGAAGCGCCTGTGATAGCCTTGACCGCGACAGCTACCGATAAGGTGCGGATAGATATAAAGAAAAGTCTTGGGATTCAGGATGCGAAAGAATTTAGGAGTTCATTTAATAGGGCAAATTTGTATTATGAGGTAAGGCCAAAAACACAAAATGTAGAGAAAGATATAATTAAATTTATCCGTCAACACGAAGGGAAGAGCGGCATAATATATTGTTTAAGTCGCAAAAAAGTGGAGGAGTTGGCCGAGGTCCTTCGTACTAACAATATAAAGGCTGCAGCTTACCATGCAGGTATGGATCCTGCTACCCGTTCTCAAACGCAGGATGATTTTATAATGGAACGAACCGATGTTATTGTTGCTACAATAGCCTTTGGAATGGGGATAGATAAACCTGATGTTCGTTTTGTTATTCATTATGATATTCCTAAGAGTTTAGAGGGATATTATCAAGAAACGGGTAGAGCAGGCAGAGATGGGGGCGAAGGTTTGTGTATTGCATTTTATTCGTATAAGGACTTGCAGAAACTCGAAAAATTTATGGAGGGGAAGCATGTCGCAGAACAAGATATTGGTAGGCAACTGCTAAGAGAAACAGCGGCTTATGCTGAATCGTCTGTATGTCGTCGGAAATTGTTGCTGCATTATTTTGGCGAAAAGTATGAAGAAGAAAATTGTGGGAATTGTGATAACTGCTTAAATCCAAAGAAGAAAGTGGAAGCTAAATCTTATTTATGCAATGTTATAGAAGCGATCCTTGCGACAAAGGAAAACTTCAAGGATGATTATATCAAGGATATACTTCTCGGAAATGAAACGGAAGAAATAAATGCTCATCATCATGAAGACCTTGAGATTTTTGGGGTCGGTGAGGATATTGATGAAAAAATATGGTTTTCTGTAATCCATCAGGCTCTTATAGCGGGTTACCTTCAAAAGGATGTTGATAATTATGGAGTGCTGAAAGTAACAGATAAAGGGCGCAGTTTCTTGAAAAAGCCACAATCGTTTACGATTGTTGAAGATCGGGATTTTGATGAGGAGGAGGAAATCCCCATGCAGGGAGGGGCTTCATGTGCTGTTGATCCATGTCTTTATCAGATGTTAAAAGATCTGCGTAAAAGAATGAGTAGTGAATTAGATGTTCCTCCGTATGTGATTTTTCAGGATGCTTCACTTGAAGCAATGGCTACAATTTATCCACAAACCTTTGAAGAATTGCAACATATTCCCGGCGTGGGTGCAGGAAAGGCAAATCGTTATGGAGAAGCTTTCTGTAAATTGATTAAGAAGCATTGTGAAGAAAATGAGATAGATAGACCTGAAGATTTGCGAATACGAACAGTAGCAAATAAATCCAAAATAAAGGTTAGCATAATTCAAAGTATTGATAGAAAAGTTGCTCTGGATGATATCGCAGTTGCTAAGGGGATCGAGTTTGATGAGTTGCTTGATGAGATAGAAGCAATTGTTTATTCTGGTACAAAGTTGAATATAGATTATTTTATTGAGGATGTGATGGATGAGGAACATGTAAATGACATCTATTTATATTTCAAAGAGTCAGACACGGATGATTTGGAAGAAGCTTTGGAAGAATTAGGAAATGATTATTCAGAAGAAGAAATCAGATTAGTCCGGATTAAGTTTATATCGGAAATGGCTAATTAATGTTATACGAAAATGGCAATCAATAAGACAGATCAGGAAAAAAGAGAAAAACGGGGGATGAATTTTATTGAGCAAATAATAGAAAATGATTTGAAGTCTGGAAAAAATGGTGGACGCTTACAAACACGTTTTCCGCCAGAGCCGAACGGATATTTGCATATAGGCCATGCAAAGGCCATATGTATGGATTTTGGTGCGGCAGAAAAATTTGGCGGAGTTTGTAATCTTCGACTAGATGATACGAATCCGGTTAAGGAAAGTAATGAATACGTAGAGGCAAAAAAAATGATATTCATTGGCTGGGGTTTGATTGGGGTGAACTTTATCATGCTTCAGATTATTTTCAGCAATTATGGGATTTTGCTATAAAGTTGATTAAGGAAGGTAAGGCGTATGTGGATGAATCGAGTAGTGAGGAAATTGCCCAAATGAAAGGTACACCGACTCAGCCGGGCGTTGATAGTCCATACCGTAATCGTCCGGTTGAAGAGAACCTTGCTTTATTTGAGAAAATGAACAGAGGTGAAGTGCCGGAAGGCGCCATGGTATTACGTGCTAAGATAGATATGGCAAACCCGAATATGCATTTCCGAGATCCCATCATATACCGTATTATTAATAAGGAACATCATCGTACAGGTTCTAAATGGAAGGTTTATCCTATGTATGATTTTGCACATGGGCAAAGTGATTATTTT
>OHGK01001645.1_pt1 | contig 11433 bp, 8 predicted proteins | sample 1567671 | NCBI WGS metagenome assembly OHGK01 (sample SAMEA3879577, study PRJEB24766) | human gut metagenome | biome: human-associated habitat; feature: feces | place: USA | collected 1985/1987 | reverse complement strand
TGTATTTGTCCATACCGTTTACCTTGAATTTAAGCCGGCCGTTTTTCGACTGAGGAATTTTCTTGAACTTGACAGTGACTGTCGTTGTATTCTTTCCGAATTTCGCATCCACATGTTGGGCAGTGTAGGTCTTTCCGTTGCATTCAAGTACGATTTTATCTATGCCCAGTCCATTGCTGCTGTCTCTGTCGTCTGCAGAAAGTGTAAAGACCACAGTCGTTTTCCCTCCTTTATTGGAGAAACTGACCAGTCGGGGAGTGGCAAAGGCGGTTGCCGCAATCAGCAACACTGCCAGAAAAGAAATTGCTTTTTTCATCTTCAAATGATTTAGGGTCGTTATGCTATGTTTTGAAGCTAAAGTTACAAAGAATTCTTATATATCGGACTTTTTATCGCCGATTTATGGTGAATCCCCCTCACTTGCTTTGTCTCTCTTTTAAATATACCTAAAAGTAGGTATTGCCTATCTGCCCGAAGCCGAGTACTTTTGCATTTGTAATAATTACAAATTTAAAATAAATCATTAAATACTTATTTTATGAATACAATCATTAATACAAGAGTACCGGAGTTTAAAGTTCAGGCTTATCATAACGGAAAGTTCACTACAGTATCCAGCGAAGACATTAAAGGAAAATGGGCTATTTTCTTCTTCTATCCTGCCGATTTCACTTTTGTATGCCCTACAGAACTGGTAGATATGGCAGAAAAGTACGAACAGTTTAAGGCCATGGGAGTAGAAATCTACTCAGTAAGTACAGACTCTCATTTTGTACACAAGGCATGGCATGATGCTTCCGAAAGTATCCGCAAGATACAGTATCCAATGCTGGCAGACCCTACAGGTGCATTGTCACGCGCATTCGGAGTCATGATTGAAGAAGATGGAATGGCATATCGTGGAACCTTTGTGGTGAATCCGGAAGGACTGATCAAATTAGTGGAGATTCAGGACAACAGCATCGGCCGTAATGCTGACGAGCTCCTCCGCAAGGTTGAGGCCGCTCAGTTCGTTGCCTCACACGACGGTGAAGTATGTCCGGCTAAATGGCAGAAAGGTGCAGAGACACTGAAGCCGAGCATTGACCTGGTAGGCAAAATTTAAAAGTCGAGAGGAGGAAAGTGTATGTTGGATACATCATTAAAAGAACAACTCACACAGATTTTTTCCGGACTGGAGGCTGACTATGTATTCGACATTACGGTACATCCTCAGCACGACAGCCGGCAGGAACTGATTGAACTGCTTGAAGAGACAGCTGCATGCTCGGACAGAATTTCCTGCAGGGTGCACGAAGGCGAGGGACTGGAATTTCATCTGCTGAAGAATGAACAGGATACGCGCATCTGTTTTCGTGCCGTTCCCAACGGCCACGAATTCAGTTCCCTGCTGCTTGCCGTACTGAATGCTGACGGCAAGGGGAAAAACCTGCCTGATGAGGCCACCCAAAGAAGAATCAAGGGACTGCAGGGGCCGGTTTCAATCACTACCTACATGTCGCTGTCGTGTACCAACTGTCCGGATGTGGTACAGGCACTGAATGTCATTACGTGGTTGAATCCCAATGTCTCGCACCTCATTGTCGACGGTGCGTTGTTCAAAGAGGAAGTGGAGCGGTTGAACATTCAGGCTGTACCGTCTGTATGGGTGAACGGAGAATCCTTTCATATAGGACGCAGCAGCCTGGGTGAGTTGTTGGAGAAACTGGAAAGCAAAGTGGGTACAGCTCCTTCTTCTGATGCCCCGGCCGAAGCACATCGTTTCGATGTGCTGGTGGCGGGAGGCGGTCCGGCTGGAGCATCCGCCGCCATATATTCGGCCCGTAAAGGACTGAAGGTAGGGCTTGTTGCCGGGCGTATTGGAGGTCAGGTAAATGAAACCGTGGGTATTGAGAACCTGATTTCCGTTCCTTATACCACTGGACAGACCCTGGCAGCGGATCTGCATACTCATCTGTCGCACCATAAGAATATCACCATCTTTGATAACCGGCGGATAGAATCCTTTGCCCTGCAGGGTGCGGAAAAGCAGCTTACCGTGAAAGGGGGAGAGACCTTCCTCGCTCCGGCACTGATTATCGCTACCGGAGCCTCCTGGCGTAAGTTGAATGTGCCGGGCGAAGCCGAATATATCGGCAGGGGAGTGGCCTTTTGTCCGCATTGCGACGGACCTTTCTATCAGGGAAAGCACGTTGCCGTAATCGGCGGAGGAAACTCCGGGGTGGAAGCGGCCATCGACCTGGCGGGTATCTGTGCCAAGGTTACCGTACTCGAATTTATGGAAAGTCTGAAAGCCGACCAGGTATTGCAGGATAAATTGTTCTCCTTGCCTAATGTGGAGGTACAGACTGCTGTGCAGACCCTCGAAGTACAGGGAAACGGTGAGGCCATGACTGCACTTCGTATCAAGCATCGTCAGGAGGGTACGGAGAGTGTCCTGCCGCTCGACGGAGTCTTTGTGCAGATTGGTCTGGCTGCCAACAGTCAGCCCTTTGCAGAAACTTTGGAGACCAACCGCATCGGAGAAATCCTGGTCGACAAGAACTGCCGTACGGCTTTGCCGGGTGTCTATGCCGCAGGCGACGTGTCCGATGTCTCTTATAAACAGATCATTATTTCGATGGGAGAAGGAGCCAAAGCTGCTCTTTCAGCCTTCGAAGACAAGATAAAAGGAGTTATTTAAGTTGGCTGTTTTTATGTTCAACGGACATTGAAACAGAATGTTCCGTCACTCAGGAAATCGATTCATTCCTGAAGTGACGGAATTTTTTTATTCCATTTTCTGCGACTGTTATCACAAAGCCGAAAGGAGGAGGTGCTTATAAAGTAAGGCGATGTGAGGCTCACTGTACTGGGATTATTACTGTCTGTTACCGGTTTGATACTATAAAATGAGGATGTACGATAGACTGTGAGTTTCTATTATACAAATATATATGTGTTTTTAATAAGGATAGAGTAGTAAAAAACATACGATTTATACTCATTTTTAGGTATTGTTGGCATGATATTATCTTCATAATTTTACATCGAAAAAGAGTAAACTTTTATGAAATTTAATTTACTGCTATTGTCGCTGCTTATACCTATGATGGGTTTTGCTTATAATATATCCGGCAAGGTGCTCAATGAAAATACCAATAAAGGGGTGGAATTTGCGACTTTATGGATTGAGGGGAGCGGAATAGGTACTGTAACGGATGAGAAAGGGGAGTTTGTTATTAACCATCTGTCGAAAGGGAGTTATGCAATTACAATCAGGTGTTTAGGTTATGCGGAAAAAAAGGTGGAAATAAATATTCACAAAGATATTAATACGGTATTGTATCTCTCGGAGGTTTCCCTGGCTTTGAATGAAGTGACTGTGACAGCAGAAAGAAAAACGAGCGATGCAGCCACTGCTTATACACTCAACAGGACAGCCCTGGATCATCTTCAGAGTATCAGCGTGTCGGATGCACTGAGTTTATTGCCCGGGGAGCAGACCCGTAAGTATAAGACTTTGACTTCCTCAAAGCAGGTAATAACCCTGAGAGGGGAAACGCTTGAGATGGGTAATCCCGATTTTGGAACTGTAATAGAAATGGACGGTGTGAGGGTAGGAGGCAATGCCACTGCCGAATCTACAGGTGGAACTGATTTACGGAATATAGGAAATAATAATGTTGAAAGAATTGACATCATTACCGGAGTGCCTTCAGTGGAATATGGTGACTTGACAAACGGAGTTGTCAGAATCATTACCCGAAAAGGTAAAACTCCTTTTTTGGCGGATGTTTCTGTACGGCCCAATACTCAGTCTTATTCCATTGCTAAAGGAATGGATATAGGGGGCAAATGGGGAATCCTGAATTTATCTTATGAGCATGTACGGTCGGTATCAGATATTGCTTCACCTTATACTTCATACATACGGAATGCTTTTGGTGCCAAGTACTCGAATGTATTCCATTCTGCATCCGGAAGGAATCTGGCAATGGATTTTATTCTGAACGGGAATTTAGGAGGTCTTAATTCGGAAACTGATCCGGATGCATTTAGAGAGACGTATACAAAACATAGTGACAATGCCTTGTGGAGCAGTTTGGCTTTTAATTATATGATAAATTCAAAATGGCTTGCCAACCTGAGATGGGGAGTGACTTTTGCATATGCGGATAAGATGCATGAAATAAAGACAAATAAGTCTGCTCCTTCGTCCATCCCTTCGCTACATACTACAGAAGAGGGATATTTTGTGGCCTCCAGGTACGAAGACAATCCTTCGTTACCGATAATTCTTCTCCCTACTGGCTACTGGTATGTCACTTCGTATCATGACGACCGTCCCATTAATACTTCTGTCTATGCAAAGGCCATGTGGACACATCAGATAAAAGGTATAAATGGCAATCTGCTTCTAGGTTCTGAACTGAAATCAGATGGAAATCTGGGACGTGGAGAGTATTATGCCGATATATCGGTCGCCCCAGACTGGAGGGAGTATCGATATGATAAGCTTCCTTTTATGAACAATTGGGCTTCGTATATAGAAGAGGATTTGAGTATTACATTCAAAAATTCTATTTTAAATATAAAAGCCGGGTGTAGGAGTGACATGACATTTATATCCGGTTCGGAGTATGGGCGTATCTCAAGTCTGTCTCCAAGAATAAGTGCCAGGTATTCTTGGGGATTTAGTGAGACGGGTTTTTTAAGAGGGGTAACTCTTAGGGCGGGATGGGGAAAGGCCATCAAACTTCCTTCCTTCGAGGTCTTATATCCCAGAGAGACCTATGTAGACAGATTGGCATTTGCGCCGGGTACTATGGCAGATGGAACTACATATTATGCCTACCATACTCATCCGGTAAAGCCGGTATATAATCCGTCGTTAAAATGGCAGTATAGCCTGATGCGCGAAGTGGGAACGGATATACGGTTCAAGGGGATGAAGCTGTCTTTGTCCTTTTATTACAACAGTATCATGAAGCCGTATTCACAGACGAGATTTTATTCTCCGTTCGATTATAAACTGACGGACCAAAGTGCACTGGAGGCGTGCTTGATTCCTTCTGCAGACCGGATATATGACATAGACCGGAATACAGGGGTCGTGACGGTTTCTGACAAGACGGGTAAACTTCCTTCCCAGGAGTTGAAATATAAGGTTGTCAAAGACTTTCAGTCTGCCAGCATGAGTATCAACGGCTCTTCTTCTTCAAGAATGGGAGTTGAATGGGTAGTGGACTTCGATAAAATAAAATCGATAAATACATCCATAAGGATAGATGGAAAGTATTACAGATATAAAGGAGTGGATGAAGTAATGGTTCCTTCCCGGGTGAATCTGATGAGTTCTGACGGACAACCTCATAAATATATTGGCTACTATGTGGGAGGAACCGGTAATTATAACGGTTTTGAAAGCAGAAGGCTTAATACCAATCTTACTTTCATTACTCATATTCCGAGGTTACGGATGGTTTTCTCCTTGCGCTTTGAAGGCACATTTATAAACGTACGTCGGAACCTGAGTGAATATAGCGGTGGTGCCAGGAGTTATGTAATCGATTCCAGGGACGATTATTTACCCTCCGAAACAGATAAGGATATTTATGACGGAGATAATTATGTCATAACTTACCCGCTGTATTATGTATCGCGGGACGATATGGAAACAAAAATTCCTTTTATGGAGAAGTTTTTATGGGCCTATGAGAATGATAAGAGTTTATATAATGAATTGGCAAAACTGGCGGTAAAAAGCAGTACCGGCTATTTGTTCAAACGTCAGAGTTGCTCTCCCTATTTCTCTGCAAATCTGAATGTTTCGAAAGAAATCGGCAGACATTTTACCGTCTCATTTTTTGCGAATAATTTCTTTTACAGTATGCAGAAGATTAAAAACGGACAGACAGGCAATGAAATGTCTTTGTTTGATTCGGGACTGCTGACGCCTTTTAACTACGGAATTTCATTTAAATTAAAATTATAAGTGGTATGAAAAAATTATTGGGAATTGTAAGCCTGTTTGTGCTAGGCTTATTGATGGGGGCATGTTCGGAGAAAGAGAATCCGCAATATGAACTGAGTAATGTAAGAATACAGCTGGTATATCCGGAAAACTCAGGTTGCAATGTGGTAGAAGGAGTGGAGGTGCTGTTGAAAAATACGTCTTCCGGTACGGTATTTTCGGAAAAAACCAATCTGGAAGGAATCGCAGATTTTCAGGTGCCCAGAGGAATATATGAGGCTTCTGCTGCAGACCAGAGGGTGGTGGATGCCGAGGTCTATCTTTTCAATGGGGTCAACAGTAATGTGAATGCCAGTACGGAAAAGGCTGAGGCTGTAATTAATCTGGAGTTATCTAAGGGAGGTTCGGTGGTTATTAAAGAGCTTTATGTTGGTGGATGTCCTATGGATGATGGATCAGGATTTTTCGCCAGGGATCAATATGTCATTTTATATAACAATTCGTCGGCCACTATTGATATCAGTGATTTTGCTCTTGCTATGGTGAATCCTTATAACTCACAAAGTATGAACAATGATTATGTGAATGGAGAATTGTTTTATGCTTCTGAGGGGTGGATTCCGGCCGGTAATGGTTTGTGGTATTTTGAAACAGAGGTAAAACTGAAACCGGGAAAACAGGTGGTGATTGCAATTTGTGGGGCTGTAGATAATACGAAAACCTATTCTCAGTCAATAAATTATGCTAACAGTGAGTATTATTGTTGCTATGATATCGAAGATTATAATCTTACCACCTATTATCCCACTCCTTCGGAGCTTATTCCTTCGGAACATTATTTGAAGGTGTACAGTTACGGCTTGGGCAAGGCGTGGCCTCTTAGCAACAGCAGTCCGGCATTTTATATAGTGCGTCCTCAGGGAACTACTTTGAAAGAGTTTGTTGATAATCCAGACAATGAAAATATGTATGGTTCTAATCAGGTTCGCAGAAAGGTCCCGGTAGAATGGATAGTGGATGGAATTGAGGTATTTGCAAAGGGTCAGGCAAATAACCAGAAAAGACTTTTACCTACGATCGATGCCGGTTATGTGGAGATGACAGCAAAGATGGGATATACTCTCTACAGAAATGTGGATAAAGAAGCTACCGAAGCGATTAAAGAGAACGAAGGGAAACTAGTATACAATTATTCATTGGGGGTAGGTGATTCTACTGATCCGAGCGGAATCGATGCGGAAGCCTCAATGAGGAATGGAGCCAGAATTATATATAAGGATACGAATAATTCTACAGTGGATTTTCACCAGCGGAGTAGAGCATCATTGAGAAACTGATTTTATTATGTTTTTACTGAATACCAGATGTCTGAAAATGGCAGTGGCAACGGGGGGACTCCTCCTCGTTGCCAGTACGGTTCGTGCAGATTACATCCAACCGGTACTGTATACGGATTATGGTGAGACCATTTTGAGGTTTCATGCGTCACAAAGTACCAATGCGTCTTTCCTGACCGACATGAAATGCCGTAACCTGTCTTATCTCGAATGGAGCGGTCGTCTGTGCAGGGGAAATATGGTGAATTATTATCAGTCGGACAACAGTAAGGGGTTGGGGATATTGACTGAATCGTATTATCGTTTTAATGAGCGCTTAATGCTGACCGGTAAACTTTCGTACGGAGTGGAGAAGGGCAAGAATATGTCAGGATCGGTATTTCTTTATCCGGAGTATACTCCGTTTGACATTGTCGAGACTGATGAAGCTGATGCCGGAACAAAGCGTAGGGAATGGTATTCACTAGGAGGAAGTGCGGGGTATTCGTTGAACAGGAGGTTTTCAACAGGTGTTTCTTTGGCATACACGGTGGGGAATTATGCAAAATTCAAAGACTTGCGGCATCAGAATGCAATGATGGATCTGGCTCTTTCCTTGGGAGGCAGACTCCAAGTTACGGAAAGCGTAGCGTTGGGGGCTGCCTATGTGTATCAAAGAAATATTCAGCGGGTTTCTTTTAAAATCTATGGCAATACGGACCGGCAATATACTTCCTTAATCAGTTTTGGAGCTTTCTACGGACGCAGTGAACTGTTTGGAGAGAGTGGATATACGTCGGATGCACAACCTTTGTTCACTCAGACTCAGGGAGGTACTTTTCAGTTTGTCTGGACAACTGCTGCGGTGAAGTGGTTTCATGAATGGGGGTACTATAAGGATAACGGGCAGTTTGGTACGGGGGCTGCTACGTCCATAACCTATAGCAACCATTGTGCGGCCAAGTTGAACTATCATTCGAAACTTGTATTGACCAAGGAGCGTTTGTGCCATGTGATGGAGGTTAGTGCTTTTTGGAAAACGCTCGAAAACCATGAGAATTCTTATAAAAGAAATACCGATGCCAACGGAGTGTCTCAAACGGTTTATTACGGGAGTAATAAAGTGGGAGAGAAGGAGTGGAAAGGTGGAAGTCTGATGTACTCTGTACTTCCCGAAAGTCGTGTACCAAAGCGTGCTTCCTGGTCGGCGGGAGCCGGAGTAGGGTATTATGTTCGTCAGGTGATGGCATCACAATATCCGTTTTACAGAAAGCAGGAAGTCAATACTGTGTGTATGGAAGCATTTGCTACCAAAAACTGGTTGAATAAAAAGAGAGGGTATACTTTGTCGCTTAAAGGGGGATATGCTGCAGGATGGGGAGTGATGAACGATGATGGAACTTATGCTTCGGTTACTGAGAATCAGAAACTTCCTGCCTCATCCGACAAGTTGCTTCTCCGTGAGTACGATTATAATGTGGCTGGTCGGATTCATGCTTGTGTCGAGATGGGCTATGAAAGAGCAGTGACGGAGAAACTGTCATTGTATTCAAACCTTGATTTCTCTTATCTGATAGCCTTGAGTACAAGTCTGAAAGGGCAGAAATATTCTGTTTGCGGACTTTCGCTGGGAGTTAAATTTTAATTTTAAGATTGAATATATGGAGAAAATCATTGAGTGTGATAATATAACGCATTATTATGGAGACAGGTTGATTTATGCCGGTCTCAGTTTTTATGTAGAAAAGGGTAAGGTACTGGGCCTGTTGGGTAAGAACGGTACCGGAAAAACCACAATCATCAATATTCTGAATGGTTACCTGAAGCCTCGTTCGGGAAAATGCCGCCTTTTTGGAGAGGATATGGACAGCATAAGTCCTGAGACAAAATCAAGAGTCGGACTCTTGCTGGAGGGACATGTGCAGCATACTTATTTTAATGTGCAGCAGATTGAAAAATTTTATTCGGCCTTTTTCCCGAAATGGAAGAAAGAGGCTTATTATGAACTGCTGAAAAAGTTGCAGGTATCTTCCAGCCAGAAGATTTCAACTATGTCGTGCGGACAACGTTCTCAGGTGGCTTTGGGATTGTTGTTTGCACAAGACCCGGATTTGCTGATTCTGGATGACTTTTCAATGGGGTTGGATCCCGGATATCGTCGTCTTTTTGTGGAGTATCTGAAGGAATATGCGGCTGCCGAAAATAAAACTGTTTTTCTGACTTCACATATTATCCAAGATATGGAACTGCTTATTGACGACTGTATGATCATGGACTATGGTCGTTTATTGTTGCATAGGCCTGTAAATGAGATTGTGGAACATTTCAGAAGGTATCGGTTTGCCAGTCCGGGTGAAGGCTTCAGACTTTTGCCGGACAAGGATCTGTGGAACCCGTCATCGCTGGGAGACAGGTGGGAGGTGTATTCCTTCCTGAATAGAGAAGAGGTATCGGCACGGTTGGCCGTTATGGGAATAAAAGAGGTAACCGAAGAGAGATTGTCCCTTGAGGATGCATTCATAGGACTGACAGGAAAATATTAATCATTAACACACTGTAATAATGAATTTGTTTAAAGCATTATCGTATAAAGAATGGGTAAAAACGAGGAAGTTTGTCTTTGTCGTGTTGCTCTTGCTGGCAGCAGTTACTGTATACGCTTATATAGATGTCACTTATTCCATTAGGGTTAATGAGGCGGTGAACGTCTGGTATGGATTTATCAGGGAATGTCGGTTTCCGGGCTGATGATGTATCTGATGCCTTTGTCCGGAATTGCCATGGCCATTGTACAGTTTGTTCCAGAGATGACGAACAAACGGCTCAAACTGACCTTGCATTTGCCGGCCAGTGAGACTAGGCTGGTGTCTGCCATGTTGTTGTTTGGTTACGGGGTATTGCTTGTCCTGTATCTGGCTAGTATGGGGTTGCTGTCGTTACTGGTGGGACGGATTTTGCCGGCCGAAGTTATATGCATGATGGTATCCCAATTGCTTCCGTGGGCCATGGCAGGACTTGCTGGATACGGTTTTACAGTATGGATATGTGTAGAGCCCAGCTGGAAACAGCGACTGTTTAATATGCTGATATCTTTGGGGTTGTTGGCCGTGTTCTTTGTATCTCTTTATCCTGGCACATATTCGGGTTTTGTCTGGGGAATGATGCTGATTTTGATTTCTTCGTTTGTCTTTCCTTTTTATTCTTGTGTCAGATTTAAACAGGGCATCCAGTAAAATTTATCATGAACAATATTAACGGTATTAAGATATGAGATTTAAGAATATAATATATGTGGCTATCCTTGTGCTGACTACGATTGTAACCTCCTGGACCGTACCGGCTTTAGTGAGAAAAATGGTATATGAGTCGAATGGATATCCTCTTATGTACTACAGTTCCCGTCTGAAAGAACTATGTATAATTGATTTTCGAGAAACGAAAGAGGCTTTCCGGGATGTGAAGGGGAATTTGTATCCTCGCTCGCAGTACGATTCGCTCTTGCCGCTGCTGAACTATCGCCAGCTTGCCATGAATGGCAACTTGCCTGATTCCTTGGAGGGACATGCCCTGGACGTGAAAGTATTGCGTTCCAAACAGGTGATGTTCCGTCTCCGGCCGAGCGATGTTTATTCGCCTCATCCCAAGATGGGAGTCTTGCTGGAGGCCATGCCTAAAAGGGGTAGCTTGTCCTTGCCGGGAGATTATTTCAGAATGGATGCTCACGAGATGACATTTGTCGAATCTTCCACTCACTCGATCAACCGGGAAAAAAGTAAAATGTTTACCGACGAGCTTCTGAAAAAAGGATTTGAATTTCCGGTAAAGGCTTTCTGGGGTAATCCGACCGTGCGTAAACCTTATGAGGAAGGTTATTTTTGCCTGGACAATAAAGGGAGCCTGTTTCATGTGAAGATGGTCAACGGGAGACCTTTCGTGAAAGATACGGAAGTAAGCAAGGAAGTCTCGGTAAAATGGTTTGCCATGAGTGAGGTGAGCGATAAGAGGTTTTACGGATATCTCTTCGGTCAGAATGGCGAAATGGGTATTCTGGAGAGCAGTGAGGATGGAGGCTACCGCTTCATGAAGATGGATGTGCGTCCTGTGGATCTTTCACGGGATGAGGTAACCATAATGGGAAACATGTTATATTGGACTGTTAGG
>OHGK01001641.1_pt1 | contig 11453 bp, 6 predicted proteins | sample 1567671 | NCBI WGS metagenome assembly OHGK01 (sample SAMEA3879577, study PRJEB24766) | human gut metagenome | biome: human-associated habitat; feature: feces | place: USA | collected 1985/1987 | reverse complement strand
GGGGGCAACGGAGGCATCACACTGGCCTATACTTCTCCTAAAATTGACCTCGATTTCATGTACAACCTTCAGAGCAACTATACCCGTGGCTACATTGATTTCATCGCCCGTCATACGGTGAAGGAGCAGGTATATAATGTGAATCAGGTGACGGACAATGAAGGACGTAGTCTGACGCACACCCTGCGCACCGGAGGGACGTATAAATTTGATAAAGACAACTCGCTGAACTTGTCCTATACCACCCAGTTCAGTCCGGACAAAACCGGCGACAGCCATTCCAACGGGAATATTTCCGAATCATTCAATCATTCTCAGGCTCACCATCAGATGCACAATGCCGCATTGTATTATACCTCCGGATTCGGATTTCAAGCAGGAGCCGACTACACGTATTTTACCTCGACCGATACGCAAGACTTTTTCGACCGTAGTCCGGAAGAGGTAGAAACCCGCTTCATAAGCTGTTCCGACCAGCACATTGACCGCTGGAAAATCTATGCCGACCAGCATCACACACTGCCACAAAACTGGGTCCTGAACTACGGGACATCTTTTACCTACGTCAACAACCGGAACACCCAAAACTATGATTTGCCGGAAATGCAAGGCAACAACCTGCACAGCCGTATCCGTGAATACACCTATAACGTCTACGCCGGATTCGACAAGCCGTTCAATTCTCAATGGAACCTGAGTGCCTCTGCCACATTGGAATACTACCAGATGCAAGATTACCGGAAATGGGCTGTCTATCCTACCCTCCAGTTGAACTACATGCCGTCTGCCTCGCATATTCTCCAGTTGTCTTTCAGCTCTGACAAGACCTATCCCGATTACTGGACACTGAGTGGCGCCACCAGCTACCTGAACGGTTACAATGAAAGTCTGGGCAATCCATTCCTTCGCCCCTACACCGATTACAACGTCGACCTGACTTACATCCTGAAAAGTAAATACATCTTCCAGGCAAGTTACAGCTATACACCCGACTACTTCATGCAGACCGTCTACCTAGACTCCGACCGTCTGAAAGCCATCTACAACTGGCAAAACTGGGATTACGCTCAGGATCTTTCTTTCACCGCCATCCTTCCTTTCAAGGTAGGGAACTGGTGGAACAGCCGTCTTACCCTGCAGGCCACCTTGAAACACGACAAGGCCAGCGCATATTACGATGCACCTTTCAATCAGAAGCAATGGGTCGGCGTAGGACACTGGACACATACCTTCCAGCTATGCCGCCAGCCCAACCTGAAAATGGAGGTTACCGCTTTCGGACAAACAAGATCCATACAAGGCAGTTACGACATTCAGCCAGTGGCCTTCGTAGATGCAGCCTTGCGCTATACCTTTGCCAAAGACAAAGCCATGCTTCAACTGAAAGGACGTGACCTATTCAATACGATGAATCCCAAGACAGAAGTCCGGAACGGGGCACAACATCTCGACATGAATACCAAAAGCTACATGCAGAGCATTACCCTTTCATTCAGCTACCGCTTTGGCGGCTACAAGAAAAAAGAAATGAAGGAAGTAGATACCTCACGGTTTGGGAACTGATTGTAAACAAAAATATCCTGTTGCCAACCTACATATTGACAACAGGATATTCAAACTTTTCCTTCCAAAGGAGACACGAATTATTTCAGGCTTCTGCTCCCACTCAAAATATCTTCAGGAATCTCAGCACAACGTGTATATACAGATACGTCTTCTGCATTATCCTTTACAGTCCACTTCATTGTTTCATCTGTCATTTCTGATACAATGTATTCTTTCAACGGGTCATGTGAATAATCATACTCACCTGTCAAAATATACCCTAAATCTTCATCTTCTTCAATTTCAAAAGAACCTGTAGATTTATGCGAATACATACTTCCCATATTTTCATACATTTCAAAAGTATGTTCCTTTCTATTAAAAGTGATGTATACATACTGACCTTCTTGTAAAGGTGCCCCATTGAACTCAGTCAACATCCACGTTCCATTCATAGTGGCATAATTTACCTCCTGATATACCACTGGAGCTTCTTCATCCTTGCTGCAAGCTGTCGTCATTGCTAACAACGAGATGCACATCATAATTCTAAATATGAATTTTACCATATCTTCCTATTTATAAATATTATTATTTTATATCCATATTGATTTTTATTGTCCTATCGGATGGTCGTCCGGAAACACCTTCAAGTAAAACACTGAATGACTTTTTTCCTTTCTGCCCGGAAAGTTTTCTTCCATCCAGTTCTACCATCAATAAGCCTTCTTGTCCAGGTTCTAAAACCTCCGGTTCCGTTCTTAACTTCAAAAATTCTGGAAGAAATCCCTTTACAGCACTTACCTTTAAAGGCTCATTTCCTGCATTAGCGCAAGCTATCCGCTCGACTCTGCGGTGCATAGTCGCAGTGACAGTTCCCATATTTATTGTCTTAGCACGTATTTTTAAATGCCCCATGGTATACCTGTAATCTCTCCATAAAGCCGATGAAGGAGTAACCTTTCCTGAAATGGTCAATGCAGCAATTGGTTTCTTTTCCGAAATGCTTACATATACAAATGCCCGGGTATAAATAGTTCCTGGTTGTCCGAACGGATTATAGGTCAGTTGAATCACAGCCTTTTTTCCCGGATTTATCACTGGAGAATCTATATGAGCGTTTGTACATCCACATGTAGTAGAAATCTTTGTGACTACTATCTTCTGTTTTCCGACATTCGTGCAAGTAAAAGTAAAAACTTGCGGCTTGTCATCCTCAGATAGAGTTCCTGCATTTATCTCCATACGTTCAAAGCGAAGCATTTCTTCCGCATGCTCCATCAATACAGGATTCAATACGGCATCCAGTTCTTTTTGGGAGAAAACTTTCTGTGCCATCAAAAAAGGCACAGAAAGTAATATGAACATCCAGATAATTACAGTTCTCATAAAAATCAAACAAGATTACATCCATCCATTTCCAGTAGCCTTACGCACCGTAATCACAAATTCTTGTGTCTTGCCATCGCTATTGGTCACAGAAGCTTTAGTGGTTCCAACTTTGGTACCTTTTACCTTCAGCTGATTATTATCCAACGATACTGCCGCAATACTGCTATCCACGACATTAAATTCCGTAGCTGTCACATTATCCGCATAGATTCTGTTCAAATTCACCGTTTCTGTGGCATCAAGTGCTACGTACACGTTAGGTACACGCATTGGCTGGGCACCAAAATTACTGCCATCAATATTGGCCAACACAGCCTGTGCATCGATTAAGCCTCCTATATTACCCCTATAAGCCGGTAAGTTCATTCTCAAATGAGGAGCAGCATCACCTACACTTCCCCAATTTTCCCAATAACTCTTCTCACCTGAAAGATTGCCACTCAAATCTCTCACCGAAGCCAACAGCAAGTCTTTAAAATCCGACGCACGATAATGCTTACGCAATTTTGCTGCATACGACAAACCTAAAGCTGCTACTCCCGATACATGCGGACAAGCCATTGAAGTTCCATCCATATAACCATATCCACTTTGACTTGCGGTAAGGTCAGAACCCTCAATAGCTGAATTCGGCATAGTAGAAAGGATAGAAGCCTTTTCATCCTTAAAAGCATTCGCATCACCACCAGGAGCTGCAATCAGGTTCTTGCTTCCACTCGGGCTGACATAATTCGTATAACAAGAAGGTTTTCCAGCCGGATCAAGTGCAGTAACACAAATAAAGTCACCATACGCTCCCGGATAGCTGACCATAGGAGCATATTCATTACCTGCAGCAAATATGGCAATACCTCCATCAATCACCCCATTCGGGTCACCCGCATTATGAACAAAATATTCCAACGCTTCTTTCTGAAGTACCACAGAGCTAGACCATTCCTCGTCCGATGTAAAACCAGGAGTACCCATTAAAGGATTAACACGTCCAGAAGCCGCCGACCAGCTGCACTGTAGAATAACTGCACCATTGTCTGCAGCATACTTAATAGCCTTTGCCTGATTCAAAACGGACGAAGCACCATTTCCACTAAAAATCTGGCAAGACATAATCTTCACACCCGTTCCAGGAGTACCATCACCTCCAGCAATACCTCGAATACCTATGGTATTATTCTCTGCAGCAATTACTCCAGCTACGTGGGAGGCATGTCCTGTATCTCCCGTTTGCGTATATGAAATATGACCATTCCCTGCAACAAAATTATAACCATATTTATCACCGGCATATCCATTGCCATCTGCATCCTCATCAGAGCCAAATGTTTCTGCAGGATTAATCCACATATTATGAGCCAAGTCTTCATGGTTATACATCACCCCTTCATCCACTACGGCCACAATAATAGAAGGGTCTCCTTGGCATTTTTCCCAGGCTGGCACACAATTCACATCGTATCCAGCAACAGCATTCTTAACTACACTTCCATCATTTTTTAGACCCCATTGGAACTGCATATTATCAACCTGTTGTTTATATATTGTGAGGTCTTCTTTTGTAACACTGTTCAAACCCTTCGCTTTCTTGGTGGTGTCATAACCTCTCTTTATAACCTGGTTATATTCCACGGTTGCCACTTCCGACAGCTTAGACATATCCAAAGCCACCTTATTCAGGTCCATATCTTTATCAAACTTCACCACATACCACAAATGCAAACCATTTTTACGGGTACGCGCTTCATGACGTTTGTCTACCGGGAAAACACGTTCAAAGGTATATGCTCCGGCAATATCCAGAATTTCATCTACCGAAGGAATACTAGAACGAGTCTGTACTCCGCTACGACTTAACACCTGGGCTTTTTCAAGCACTTCTTCCACTTCCGGCTTGAATTTGATGAGAAGTTCACCTTCCACAGCCTCATCAGCCAAACCAGATATAGGGGCCACTGTATTCTCTTGTGCACCTGATTCTAAGAACGTTTCAGAATCAGAGCAGGAGAACAACCCCATAGCACTCACAAGAGCGGCAAAAATATATTTTTTCTTCATTTCTAATCGTTTAACTCTCGAACCATGCAAGCTCCGGCCCACAGATTAGCAGGCCGAAAGCTTTACAAAGTTCTATTTTATATCATTTCACAAAAATTACTTTAACGAAATCAATTCCCCTCTTCCGAGTCATCTGTTATCTGAGGTGTTCTTAGAGGATACATCTCATAGTAACTTGTTTTCCCCTCTCCATAATTACTCAAGTTTGTAGGCTCATTACTGAACTTTGTAATAACCTCACCCTTTGTATTTTTAGCCTTTGAAGACGTTGTACTAAGTTCCTGCTGGAAAATCATGGTAAACGGATCCCAGAAGCTCAGGTACGGATGATATAATATCCAGTCTGGTAGTTTTCCGTTCATGAAGTTCAGGTTTAAAGAAAGCTTCTTCATTCTTGGCCAAACTTTTGGAGCACCAATCAAATAGCCCCTAGCTATCTCATTTCCAATCGTATCTTTATTGGCTGCATTATTAATATCATCTTCTGTATAAGGTTTAATACCTAAATCCAACAAATCCTGATCCGAAGGTAGTTCTCCATCCAGCATATTTAAAGACAATGACAGATATTCCAGATTTTCCCATTGCAACAACTCCTTAAAATAAGTATCATTATATCCTTCTGTCGGTTTGGGGAATCCATCTCCATAACCTGTAGTCCAACGGAAACCAAGTTTATCATCTTTTCCTTTATAGGCTGAAAGATCTTTTGTCGTATCATAACGATTTATCTTGGTCAAATCCAATTTGCGCAAATAAGGGAAATTGTCCTGCGTAATACTTTCGATACCGATAACCTTCACGCCGTCTATTGTGGTTCCACCTTTGCCCATCACTTCAAAGTTATTGCTACCCAAATCCAGAGAGACAAGTGTTTTACCAAACTCGGTAAAGTTTTCCGGCAATCCCACCAGACCATAAGCGCGTATCGCCAATTTACGCAAATTTCCATATTTCACCAATTCACAAATCTCATTTCCTAATACAATATCCTTGAGGAATGTATTTGAATTTCCTGAGAATGTAATTGATTCTGCAGTTTTAAGGTATTTCACCTGATAAGGAAGTGATTCCTTTGTTTCAAACGCAATAAATTCTACAGATTTCAAACGGCCAATCAAATCTTCAGGGACAGGAGCGGAATAATCAATCGTTCCATCTGCTGGATTTAACTTAATATACTTATCAGTAGCTTCCCAAAGTTCTACACCTTTCCAGTATCTCATGTTTTCACTGGCATCCCAAGTAAAAATACCATTCATGCTACTATATATGGAAAGAAGAGCCAAAGAGTCTCCGGCACGGTCATCCGTAATTACCGGAGCAGGTTTCTGAGTAACAACCAGTTTTATCGTCCCATCCCCTTCTGTATCAGATGTTTCCTGCGGAGTTATAATCACCTCTGCAGTACGAGCCTTCTCGGTCATGTTGATCTCCCAGTCAAAGTGCAATTTCAACAAACGTGGACGGTCTCCATAATCATAATTAGGTGTTTCTTTCTTATACTTCAGCCATTCTTTGTCTGAAACGGTTCCATCTTCAGCTGGCAAATTATTGACTCTTACATCAAAATTCACATTGGCCATCATTGTAACCTCAAAGAAACGCTCTTCCAGTTTTGCCGAATTCTCTACTGAAATCGTTCTGTCTTCTTCACTTACAAAAACACCTTTTGCATACCCCATCTGCATTACTTTCACTGTAGTTGCAGTGGTCTGGCCTGCTGCCATAAAAGTGATAACTCCTTCACGTGGTTCAGCCACTACAGACGAGTCTACCAAAACTTCACAAGTAGCAGCTCCTTCTCCATTGGAAGGACTGAATTTCAACCAGGAACATTCAGAAGTACCCTGCCATTTCACATTGCCTTTTATTTCCAGCAATTCGCTGCCTCCATCGGCCCCGACAGCAATCTCCGTCTTGTCGATAGAGAATTCAGACACGACATTGTCTTCTTCCTTACAGGAAACAGCCAATACCATGCAGGCCGAAATAACCATTATAATATTTAAAAATCTTTTCATACGTTACTCGTTAAATTATTCCAAAGTCAGATAATCACATCCACGAATATCTTGTGTTGTATCATAAATTAGCAGATACATACCAGCCTTGATATAAGGACAAACAGACGATACATTCAGAACGATACTTGGGTTATCACTTACATCCAGCGTATTAATGAGGTACGAAAGTCTTTCCGTTTCGGGAACCTTTCCAATATCATTTCCACCTAAAAGCAATGCACGCAAGCCTTTGTGGTTACCAATACTTGTAGGCCATTCCTTATATACCCGGTTACCATCATCATCACGCTGGTTACGCATAATCAACGTATTCAGATAAGAAATATTTGCCAATCCCCATGGGAACGCCGAAAACTGGTTTCCACTTATATCAATACCATACAAATGCGGCATTTTACTTCCGTCCAAAGCATCTGGAAGCTTTTCCAAGCGATTATTCGACAGGTCAAGACTTGTCATCATATACACTTTATCACCCTTCAAATGCTCATTGGTAAACTTATTGATTTTGTTTCCACTAAGATTCAGCACTGTCAATGGAGAATTATGCTCAAACAACGTACCCGGGAACTCTGTTAATTCATTGCCAGCCAAAGACAAACTATTCGTATTGATACCCTTATCTGTCTTTACTTCTTTAATCTTGTTATAAGAGAAGTCAATGGAAGCCATTATATAAATTGACTTGGCATCAAATATATCCGGAAATTCTGTCAGTTCATTATGTGAGAAAGACAGTGATTCCACATCATCCATACCACAAAAGTATCCATCCGCATCTTTTTCGATACGTGCAATCTCATTATAATCAAAAGTACCCTGAACCAAGTTCACATCCTTTCCAAAAGCAGGAAGAGCTGTCAACTTATTGTATATCAAATCAATCTTACCCAACTTCTTCATCTTAGAGACTTCTGTAGGTAAAGATGCAATATTATTATAACCTAAATATAGAATCTGTAAAGATTCACCGGCTTTACCCTCTGCCAATGTTTTAATTCCTTCTGGGAACGCTGCCGCTAACTGAGGATTCATTGCCATATTCAGCTGAGTCAGGTTCTCCATTTCAGCCAACTGATCAGGGAAAGCTGTCAAGCGTGGGCAGTTGTAAATTTCAAGGTCTGTGCAACTTTTCAAATCACCTAATGACTCAGGCAAGCTAGTAATAGGTGAGTTGGCTATATACAATACTTCAAGTTTCTTCAGGTTTCCAATTGCCTTATCAATCCCCGTAATACCGTTGGTCAAGTCACCATGGATTATATCCTTGGGCTGTACAATCGATTTTTTAATGGCCGGCTGTCCAGCCTCTACCATACAACGCTGCATCTGCACGTCCCAGTCCTGTCTGGAGTCGCGCAATGCAAAGTTATCCATGTAATCAGAACGTAGCTTTTCAAGCACAGCAGGAGTCAAACCACCCTTTAAATCAGCCAGTGGGTTTTCTCCCGGACGCAATTTATCATTGTGTGTACCTAAAGCCAGACTTTGAAGTTCTTCAAACTCACCAATCACTGCAGGCACAATTCCTGTCGGATTAAAATCGCCAATAGACAAACCAATAACACGGCCATTCTTGTCAAGGCTTACTCCCGGCTGGTCGCCCCACATGTCTATATCTTTATTATCAAAATCCCAGTTGGTTCCTTTCGGATAGCTTTCGCCTACATAAGACCAGTTTGGGCCTCCCAGCTCCTCCCACAAAGTACGAAGATTATAATAATCTTTTATGTTTGCAGCTGTTTCCATAATAGTAACAGGCACCTTTGCATCTGTCTGCTTGTTATCTGTGACCGTAAATGTAGCCTCACCCAATACTTCATCATTAAAATATTGCAGAAGTTCCGTACGATTATATGCAGCATACGAAAGAATCTTGTAATTTCCAGCCTCAGCTGTAACAAGCGTATCAATTCTTCCGACAGAAGTACGATAGCCTATACCCCGGTCATCAAAATCTTCTACATAAGTTACCTTCAAAGACTTAAACTCTTGCGTCTTTTTGGTATCCATGTTCTGAATCTTAATATCCACCTTATTAATATCGCTAAACGGATAGGGGTCGGAATCACTTGCACCACGAGATTGGATATTTTTAATCAGTTCAAACTTAACCAAGCCTCTTCCTATTGCATCCACCAGCAAATCCTGCACAACAAGCCCACCACTTACAATTGTAAAGGTTGTTTTTTCAGATGGAATACCGGCAAAAATCTGTTCTTCTGTCTTACCATACAAATAGAAACCGCTTACTGTATACTCTCCTGGTATAAGTTCAAGCTTCTCACTTCTAAGTCCGTATTCCGCATTTTCATCATTGTACGCATTCAAACTTAGGGTTTGTGAAAAACTAAAGTCCTCGCTTGTCAACAAAATCTTGACCTTCTTAGCTTCATTCAAATAATCAACCCGATTATCACCCGCACGAGAAGTTTCCGACTTCTCGTACGACGCACTCTTGTACAGTTTAAACTGCACATAACCGTTACCTCCCTGGAATACGTCTTTATCATCGGAGCAGCTTACATTTACTAAAGATAACAGCCCGATAAAAATAAAAGATATAAATTGAGAGGTTGTTTTACTTATAATACTCATTATAATATATTTAATTTAACGTAAAACCAATAGTAATTATTCCACATTGATAATCAATGCTTTCACCGGAGCGTCATTACTAATAAAAATTACATACATCGTCTCAGTGGAATTAACCATAACCGCGGGAGCTCCTTCTAATTCTGTTGGTTCTATACCATTACCAATCATCATTTCGTTACCACTCGCTGTTTGGCCCATGCATTCATAATTCCACTCAGACAACAAAGGATTAATGGTAAGGCTAACAGAAGATTCTACAGATAATGAATAAATGGATTCTGGGCTTATACCATATTCAGTGGCTATGGAACGTGACATATCAGAAGTCTTATCTAGTGAACAAGGAATGTTCTCATATCCATATTTCAAGACTTTAAATCCTCCAGCTGTAGATGTTCCTTCCTGCTTAAATGCCAATGCTACATAAGCATCATATTTAGATTCAATCAAATCCTTTCCGTCTGAATTCAATAATATATTATCATATAAACCACCATTAGCATCAGCTTTCTCTTTTATTTCATCAAATACCTTTTGAGGCATAACTAAAATATAAGCAAGACGTTCCTTTCCTGTAGTATTCTCTTGTGCAGTCAATACAACGTTTCCAACATTATCATCTTCTACTGATAAGAAAGATTGTGATTCATCATTAACAAACATGAAACCACCATTTCCTTCTTCAATTTTTACCACTGTATAAGCATTATCCTTAGCTATTGCATTGAATGACAACGGGAACATAAGTTTTTCACTTTCAGCTCCATCCTTCCAGAGGTTCTTTCCGTCCGCAGAAATTTTCCACCAAAAGGCAGTTCCATTAATTCCATCAACGGCAATAACTCCTTCAGGAATTCCGTTAAAAGAAACCGGAATAGAAACAGAAACATCTGATTTCTTCGCTTTAATCACTACATTTCCATCTTGTGCATTCGCCCAAAAATTCTTAGCAACTTCAAATGTAACTAAAACTGACTCGCCTGCATTTCCACCCATCTGAGAGTTATTCTCAGAGATTTTCAACCACTCTGGTAAATTCTCGTCTTTTATTTCCCAGTCATAATTAGCAATAAAACTGAAAGAGCCTGACACTCCATTGTTTGTATAAGCGAGAGCTATAGGATTTTCTTCACCATATTCCTCTCCTTCTGCATTAGTAATCACAGGCGCTTTTCCTGCGCGGGTGTACCTCGCAATAACCTTCTCCTCACTACCCATTTTTAATGTAATCTCAACTACAGATTCTTCTACAGACCAAGCATCTTCCGTGATAGTCAAAGAAAGAGATATATCTCCAGCTTCACCTTTCATAGAAGTTGAGCCATTCGCAAACTTACACCAAATTGCAGAAGATGTAACTTCCCAGTTCATATTAGCAGAAAAAGTCAAAACTGTTTCTCCATTAGGAGTAACAGAGCTAACAACCTCTTCTTCGGGGAATTCCGGTTCTACAACTACTTCTTTCTCATTTTCAGAACAAGATACGGCAGCAAAGAATATTGCTACAAGTAAAAAAAGTTTGGTAAATGTATATGTTGTTTTCATCTTATTTAAAATTTAAGTTGTTAATATCCTTGTTTCTTCAGATAATCATACTCCTCCTTAGAAATCCATTCAACTACAGTCGGGTATGTACCTAACGGACCAGCTGATTCGTATCCTTCCAAATAGAAAGTATGATACAGCAGAGCAAATCCCTGACATACATTAAAGTATGAAGCCACTCCAGTATAAGGCACAGCCAAAATCATATCCGTACCCAATACAGCTCCATCTGTAACTTCAGATAATTTGGTAACAATCTGAGTTTCCATCTCAACTTTGGGTTCAAGTGGT
>OHGK01001639.1_pt1 | contig 11485 bp, 5 predicted proteins | sample 1567671 | NCBI WGS metagenome assembly OHGK01 (sample SAMEA3879577, study PRJEB24766) | human gut metagenome | biome: human-associated habitat; feature: feces | place: USA | collected 1985/1987 | reverse complement strand
TTCTTCAGTCTATGTTTACAGCTGTTGAGGGAGAGTGCCTAAAAACTGATGGAAGTGTTTGGTATTGGTCTAGTACTCAGAAGGATAGTGAAAATGAAAAGGCTGTAATATTATTTGGAGAGGGATATAGTGTGTGGAGTAAGATCGCTGGAGCTTATGTTCGTCCTATACTAACATTCTAATAGAGAAACATTATGATAAAAGATATTTTATATATATTAGTATTTGTCGGTTTGTTTGTTTCTTGTGACTCAGAGCAATTCTCGTCTGCAGTAAAAGATGATACGACGGCAAATAATGTATTAAAGCTGAATATATCACGAGCCGATTTTAGTGATATGGCAGCGGATGATTCACGTGTGTCCAACTCAGGTACTTCAACATCTTTTACGGAAGGTGATGTGATAGGAGTACTTGTGACTCAAGATGGAAAGAATTACAATCTTCCTTATCGTTATAATGGAACCAATTGGGAGTTTGATACTAGTTCAGAGAAGGAGCTTTTTACTAAGACAACAGCGGATGAACTGATATTTACACTGTATTATCCTTATTCAGCAAAGGCAGATAACGTGACAACGTTGGAAGAACTAAAAACTGTATTTCCTGTAAAAACAGACCAGAGCAGTGAGGATGATTATATTTCTTCTGATTTGCTTTACGCAGAAGTTATAACAGCAGAATCAACTGTTTCTGCGGAGATGAAGCATCTTCGTACCTTATTTGCTTATAAGCCGAAAGTGAAGTTTCAAACGACTGTGGCGGAGGGAGGTTTTGAATCCTATGCTTTGTCATTAGCTGATATTTCATTTTCTGATGAAGCAGGAGAGATAAAATGCTACAAGACCACAGATGGTGAGTACCGCTATATTGTTGATGAAGGCAAAACAATTACCTGGGTATACGATTATGCAGGTGCGGTATATGAAGGGAAAAAAGAATTAGTAGTGACTCCAGGAACAAAGTATGCTACAACGGAGTTTATAAATACGGATGTATATGATGAATCCAAAGCTAAAATTGGTGATTTTTATTGTATAAATGGTGATAATAAAGGATATGTCTTGCCTTTGGAGTTTGATATTGCCTCGTCTACTCATACTTGTATAGGCATAGTGTTCCATGTAGGGGCTGGCTCTGGTGATAGTAAGGAAAATTATGCTGAGCCTTCTTTAGCTTCTAGTGGTATTCGGGGATATGTTGTAGCATTGAAGGATGCTGGAAGTTTTCCGTGGGCAACAGAAGAAGGTAAGTCAACTCAGACAGATTCTAATGAAAATAGTTGGAATGGCTATTCTAATAATCAGATAGTTAAAGGTGTTGATGTAGAAAAATACCCGGCATTTGAAGCATGTGCGGAGTTTACTCCTGCTGCATTGAATTCGAGTGGATGGTACCTGCCTTCTATTGCGCAATTAGGAGAGATTAGAAATAATATAGATATTCTTCAGTCTATGTTTACAGCTGTTGAGGGAGAGTGCCTAAAAACTGATGGAAGCGTTTGGTATTGGTCTAGCACTCAAAAAGATAGCGATGTAGGACAGGCTGTAATATTATTTGGAGAGGGATATAGTATGTGGAGTAAGATAGCTGGAGCTTATGTTCGTCCCGTATTAACATTCTGAGAATAGAGTTTATAAATTTTAAAAAGGAGAGCATTGTGATGTAAGTGCTCTCCTTTCTTTTTAGAATTTATAATCTCATCACCTCCTGCTCGAAATTATCCTTATCCCCTTTGGCCTTGTTACGGATTTTACTTCTATAGTTATATACCGTAGCTAATGAGTATCCCAAAAAATGAGCAATTCGGTTGGCGTCGGTTACCCCCAGGCGAATCAATGCGAAAATGCGTAACTCTGTGTTTAAGATTTCTCCGGGTTTGGGTTCAATTCTTCCATCTTCATTTAACAGGTTGTTGAAATCTTGGATGAAGTTGGGGAATAGTTCCAAGAATGATTTGTCAAATTCATTATAGAAGTTTTTACGTTCTTCACGCAGAAAGTCTGCCGAACGGATAGCTTTAAACAAATCTTCTATACGGGAAGCCATTGCTAATTTCTCAAGTGAGCGTCTGTATTGTTCCAGTTTGTCCAGATAGCTGACACAACGGTCCAGATAACGGGCGATATACACTTCTTTAATTTTTCCTGTCTGCTGCAATTGCTGGTTGAGAGCTACCAATTCTTTGTTGCTTTTCGACAGATTCTTTCGCATGAGAGAAAGTTTTCTCAGTCCATGGTATAGGTAAAAGGCCAGTAAGATGAGACATACAGCCAATCCGGTAATGCTAAGAGTCAGGATTCTTCCTAACCGTTTCTCCTGTGCCTTTTTGTCGGAATAAGCCTTATCAATGATGGGATAGAATTCTGTGACCTCTAAAAAACGCAGGCGTGCATTGCAGGCTACAGCGTCTTTCATGGAGCAGCTTACATAATTATAAGCCCTTTCCGGGTCGCCTTGCTGGTACACTAGGCGAGCAAGCTTTTGAAGGGCTGCGTATTCACGAACCGATGCATTGAGGTCAATGAGGGCTGTCTGAGCAAGGTAATAGATTTCCATATCTGTGTCTTTCTTTGCTTCGTATGCCAATGAAAGGGTATAGTATGCGTATGCTTTTTCCTGCATGTCTAAAGGAGAAGTAAGCACTTTGTTTAAGATGGGAATAGCCTGGTCTGCCTGCCCGCTTAATATCATTTTTTCTGCCAATACAATGCTACGGTCGCTTCCTTGAGGAAGTATTTTCAACAGGGAGTCACGATACAGTTCCGTCTTTTTCAGATACGTTTGTTTTACGTGTGGGTCTACTGTATTATCTGCCATCCATCCATAACAGGCTCTTATGGTAAAATAATAATATTCTAAGTTGGGTGAAGATAGCTCGTGAAGATGAATTGTTTGTAATTCTGTTAAGGCCTCATTGTACATGCCCATGACACCTCTTACTTCTGCCCGATTGATGGAAATTTCAATGTTTCTCTCCGGTTGAGGCTGGAGAGAATTGTAGTATTCCTTACGACGAATATAGTGGCAGGCAGAATCAGCTTGATAATGCAGGTATAAATTGAAGAGTTCTCCACAGAGTTTATAACGCTCGGTATTGTCTGTGGCATAGTTCAGTCGTTGTTTGATTTGAGATATGACAGCTTCTCTGTCGTTTTTAAATTTCTCTTTTTGGGAAATTGCTTTATCTAATTGCTCTAAGATTCTTTGCTCGGAGTCTTGTGCGGAAATGGAAATGAACCAGCCTTCTGCAATAAACAATATAAGGAAAAGTATAGATCTCATAGTTTTAAGGTTGAATATCTGGTGTTATATCATTTATATTTTAGTTGCTTCAAATTCTGTTAACTTGTTGTAAACCTTCTGTTTACTTCTTTTATGTGTTTATATTTTATTTCCAAAGATAAGAAATCTTTTATCATGAATCTACTTTTGCGTTGAAAAACATTTCAACCTCAATATCATGAAACATACATTAATTTTATTGATTGTATTCCTCTTCTCGTGGGGAGGAAGACAGACTGCTCAGGCAATGGAGATAAAAAAAGTGGCTCCTTCTTTCTGGTGGGCAGGAATGAAAAATCCAGAACTCCAGATTTTGTTATATGGAGAAGATTTGGCTTTGTCGGATGTGAATGTATTCGGCGAAGGAATTTATCTGAAAGAAACGGTTAGGCAGGACAATCCGAATTATTTGTTGCTCTACCTTGATTTATCGGAAGCAAAGGCACAGACTTTTCAAATCCTGTTGAAGCACGGGAAAAAGAAATTGCAGATTCCATACGAGCTGAAATCGCGTGTGCGAAGAGGAGAAGATGTAAAAGGTTTTACTTCAGAAGATGTACTTTACCTGATTATGCCCGATCGTTTTGCCAACGGTAATCCTGAAAATGACGTGATAGACGGTATGCGTGAGAAGAAGATGGATCGTGCTGATTCGTTTGCACGCCATGGTGGTGATATTCAAGGTATATCAAATCATTTGGATTATATTGCTGATTTAGGAGTGACAGCAATCTGGCTGAATCCTACTCAGGAAAATGATATGGAAAGCGGTTCCTATCATGGATATGCCATTACAGACTATTATCAGATTGACAGACGGTTTGGAAGTAATGAAGATTTCTGTGCATTGGTAGAGAAAGCGCATGAAAAGAATCTGAAAGTAGTGATGGATATGATTTTTAATCATTGCGGAAGCGAAAATTACCTGTTTAAAGACAAACCTTCCAAAGATTGGTTTAATTACCGTTCCAATTATGTTCAAACCTCATTTAAAACGGCCAGTGTAATGGATATTCACGCCAGTGCATTCGAAAAGAAGATTGCCACTGACGGGTGGTTTACTTCTGTGATGCCCGATTTTAACCAGCGTAACCGCCATGTGGCTCGTTATCTGATACAAAGCAGTATCTGGTGGATTGAGTATGCTGGCATTAACGGTATCCGGCAGGATACACATCCCTACGCGGATTTTGATTTTATGAGTCAGTGGTGTAAAGAGGTGTTGGATGAATATCCTTATTTCAATATTGTAGGAGAAACCTGGTTGAACAGTAATGTGCTGGTTTCTTATTGGCAGAAGGACAGCAAACTGGCTGCGCCGCTGAATTCTAATTTGCCTACGGTGATGGATTTTCCTTTGCAGGCTTTAATGAACCAGGCATTTGATGAAGAAACCGGTGAATGGGGAGGAGGATTGTATAAGCTGTATGATTATCAGACACAGGACTTGGTATATGCCAATCCGATGAATCTGCTGACCTTTTTAGATAATCATGATACTTCCCGCTTTGCACAGACAGATGAAATGGCGAAGAACTTGAAACGTTATAAGCAGGCTATGGTCTTTCTACTTACTACCAGAGGCATTCCGCAGATTTATTATGGTACGGAAATACTGATGACCGGTGATAAAGGCAAGGGTGATGGTGATTTGCGTAAGGATTTTCCGGGAGGCTGGCAAGGAGATACGCGCAACTGCTTTGTAAAGAATGGGCGGACGGCGCTGGAAAACGAAGCATTTGAGTTTACTCGTCAATTGCTGAATTGGAGAAAAGGAAATCAGGTGATAGGTAAAGGTAGTCTGAAACATTATTCTATTCAAAACGGAGTGTATGTGTATCAGCGTGAGTTTAACGGTAAATCGGTGGTAGTTATCATGAACGGAACGGATGATTCAAAAGAACTGGACCTGACTCCTTATCAGGAAATTCTTCCACGAGAAAATGCACTTGACGTATTGACCGGAAAAAATGTGAATTTAAGCGGGAAACTTCGCTTGAATGGAAGAGAAAACCTCATTCTAAACTTCTAAAACGTTTCTATTTTTAGACTATGTGAAAATGGTTAATCGGCTTATTATAAGATGATTACTTTTTCTTCTGATTTATATTTTCCTTTTTGTGAAAATAAGATGAGAAAGTGACGCATAATTTTGCTCTCAGTAATTGAAAAACATAAAATCTAATCAATATTAATACCACGAAGAACTTATGAAAACAAGAAAAACTTTTGCCTTTGTAGCTTTGTGTTGTTGTGCATTGTGGGCGAATGCACAGAAATTGACTTCACCGGATGGGAATCTGGTAATGGACTTTAGCTTGAATCAAAAAGGTGCTCCTGTTTATGAGTTAACTTTTAAGAACAAGCCTGTGATAAAACCCAGTACATTGGGACTGGAATTAAAACGGGAAGATCCGGAAAAAAGGATTGGCTTTGAATGGACGGAACGTAAAGATAAAGAACGTGTAGATGAGAAAATGAATCTGATGACTGGTTTTAAAGTCAGAGAAACACATACTTCTACTTTTGATGAAACCTGGCGTCCGGTATGGGGTGAAGAAAGTGAAATACGCAATCATTACAATGAACTGGAAGTGACACTTGATCAGCCGGAAAATGACCGTTACATAGTGATTCGTTTCCGCTTGTTCAACGACGGACTGGGTTTCCGCTATGAGTTCCCTCAGCAGCCTAATTTGAATTATTTCGTAATCAAGGAAGAACATACTCAGTTTGCCATGACCGGTGACCATACGGCATTCTGGATTCCGGGAGATTATGACACGCAGGAATATGACTACACGACTTCACGACTTTCTGAGATTCGTGAGAAAATGAAAACGGCGGTGACGGAAAATTCTTCACAGTTCGTGTTTTCACCTACGGGAGTACAGACAGCCTTGATGATGAAGACGGATGACGGTCTTTATATCAATCTGCATGAAGCGGCTTTGGTAGACTATGCTTGTATGAGCCTGAATTTGGATGATAAAAATATGATATTTGAATCATGGCTGACTCCGGATGCAAAAGGAGATAAAGGCTATATGCAAACTCCTTGCAACTCACCTTGGCGTACGATTATTGTCAGTGATGATGCACGTAACATTTTGGCTTCTCGTATTACGCTGAACCTGAATGAACCATGTAAAATTGAGGATACTTCTTGGATTCATCCGGTAAAATATGTGGGTGTATGGTGGGATATGATTACCAACAAAGGAACTTGGGCTTATACTGATGAATTGCCGAGTGTAAAGCTTGGGGTGACTGATTATTCACAGACAAAGCCAAATGGCAAGCACTCAGCCAATACGGCCAATGTGAAACGATACATCGATTTCGCGGCCGAACATGGTTTTGATGCTGTATTGGTGGAAGGATGGAATCAGGGTTGGGAAGATTGGTTCGGCAAGAGTAAGGATTATGTGTTTGATTTTGTAACTCCCTATCCTGACTTTGACGTGGAAGAAGTGCATCGCTATGCAGCTAGCAAAGGTGTGGAGATGATTATGCATCATGAAACATCGGCTTCTGTTCGTAATTATGAACGTCATTTGGATAAAGCATACCAGTTTATGGTGGACAATGGGTATAACTCAGTGAAGAGCGGCTATGTGGGTGACATTATTCCTCGTGGTGAACATCACTACGGACAGTGGATGGTAAACCACTATCTGTATGCCGTGAAGAAAGCTGCTGATTATAAGATTATGGTAAATGCGCATGAAGCTGTTCGTCCGACTGGTTTGTGTCGTACTTATCCGAACCTGATTGGTAATGAGTCAGCACGTGGTACAGAATACGAGTCATTTGGTGGAAATAATGTGAATCATACGACTATTCTTCCGTTTACACGTTTGATTGGTGGTCCGATGGATTATACACCGGGTATTTTTGAACCGGACTGCAGCAAAATGAATCCGAATAACAAATCGCATGTACGCACTACGCTGGCACGTCAGCTGGCACTTTATGTTACGATGTACAGCCCGTTGCAGATGGCTGCCGATGTGCCAGAAAATTATGAACGCTTCATGGATGCGTTCCAGTTTATTAAGGATGTGGCTGTCGACTGGGATGAAACGAAGTATCTGGAAGCAGAACCGGGTGAGTATGTGACAATTGCCCGTCGTGCCAAAGGTACTACTGACTGGTATGTAGGATGTACAGCAGGATATAACGGCCATGAATCGAAGCTGGCTTTTGATTTTCTGGAACCGGGAAAGAAGTATGAGGCCGTGATTTATGCAGATGCCAAAGATGCAAGCTGGGATAAAAATCCGCAGGCTTATACTATCACTAAGAAGAAAGTAACGAACAAGACGAAGTTGAATCTAAAGGCTGCTGTGGGAGGTGGATATGCTATCTCAATTAAAGAAATTAAGTAACTGGACAGGATTGTAATAGGGTAAAGATTAGGCTTTCAATAAAATTTACGGAATACTTTAATTTAATAATATGGAAATAAAAAGGAATGTAGTAAGTAAATTCCTGCTATTGTGGATAGTTGGAATGTTATTTTCCGTGCAAGTTTTTGCACAAGGACTTACCGTGAAAGGTGTAGTGAAAGATAATACCGGAATGGGCGTGATTGGAGCTAATATTCTGGTGAAAGGAACAACGAACGGAACCATTACGGATTTTGATGGTAATTTTACATTGGAAGCCAAAAAGGGAGATGTGATTGTCATTTCCTTTATCGGTTATAAAACTCAGGAACTTCCAGCTGCAGCTACAATGAATGTGACACTTCAGGATGATACAGAAGTATTGGAAGATGTGGTGGTGATTGGTTATGGTTCGGTGAAAAAAGACGATGCAACCGGTTCGGTTACTGCAATTAAGCCAGATAAGATAAGTAAGGGCATCACTACTTCTCCACAAGATATGATTACCGGAAAAATTGCAGGTGTCAATGTTGTGTCTACTGGTGGCACACCAGGTGCTGGAGCTACCATACGTATTCGTGGAGGTTCATCTTTGAATGCCAGCAATGACCCTTTGATTGTGATTGATGGTCTTGCAATGGATAATGATGGAATCAAAGGTATGTCAAATCCGCTTTCTTTGGTCAATCCTAATGATATTGAAACCTTTACTGTGTTAAAGGATGCTTCTGCTACGGCTATTTATGGTTCACGTGCATCAAATGGTGTAATCATTATTACGACTAAAAAAGGAAAAGCAGGTTCTGCACCGAAGGTAAGTTATGATGGAAATGTGTCTTTTGGAAAGTTGCGTTCAAAACTGGATGTACTTACCGGGGATGAATACCGGGAATATGTAACCAATTTATTTGGAGGTGAAGAAAATCTGCCCTATCCATTGGGTACAGCAAATACTGACTGGCAGGATGAAGTGTATCGTACGGCTGTGAGTCATGACCATAATATTACAATTTCTGGTGGACTCAAAAATATGCCTTACCGAGTATCTTTGAGCTATACCAATCAGAATGGTATTATTAAAACTTCTAATTTTGAACGCTTTACAGCCTCTGTAAATTTGGCTCCTTCCTTTTTTGATAACTATTTGAAGTTTAATATTAATGCCAAAAGTATGGTGGCATGGAATCAGTATGCTGATGGAAATGTGGTGAGTGCAGCTGTCACTATGGATCCGACTCGTCCTGTTTACGATAATAGTACTAATGTTTTTGGAGGCTATTACCAATGGAATGTACCGGCAAACTTTAATAATCCTGATTGGGAACTTACTTCTAATTCTTTGGCGACACAGAATCCGGTTGCATTGTTAAACTTAAAAGATGACCATGCAAAATCAAAGAGTTTTATTGGCAACGTAGAGGCAGATTATAAATTTCATTTTTTGCCTGATTTACGGATTCATGCCAATGTGGGAGCTGATTATTCAGAAGGCTGCCAGACTACTATTATATCTCCTTATTCATTCTCAAATAATTACTATGGTTCGAATGGAGTTGCTTATGAATATAAGTACAATTTGTCGGGAAGTGCTTATTTGCAATATGTCAAAGATTTTGCAGATGGAAAACATGCGTTGGACGTAATGATAGGTACAGAAGAACAGCATTTCCATCGTACAGGTTATGAAATAAAAAGTGGAACAAACCCTTTGACTAATGCTGCATATGATGAAGTAAAAAGAGAAGATACTGCGTATGGCTATCATAGTACTTTGGTTTCATTTTTCGGCCGTTTGAACTATACTTTGATGAATAAGTATCTGCTTACAGCAACTTTACGTCAAGATGGTACTTCCCGATTTGCCAGTAGCTCTAGATGGGGTACATTCCCTTCTTTTGCTTTTGGATGGAAAATGAAAGAGGAAGGCTTCTTGCAAGATGTAGATTGCTTGTCTGATTTGAAGCTTCGTTTAGGATGGGGTGTGACAGGACAACAGAACTTGGGGAATACGCAAGACTTTCCTTATTTACCATTATATACAGCCAATAGGGACTTTGCATACTATCCGATGGGAGATGGGTATTTGACAACCTCCAGACCTGCTTCTTATAATCCCTCTTTGAAATGGGAGGAAACTACAACCTGGAACGCCGGACTTGATTTTGGCTTTTTGAATGGACGCATTGCGGGTACATTGGATTATTATTACCGTGAAACGAATGATTTGATTAATAGTGTATATATTGCCACTGGTACAAACTTCAGCAATATGCTACTGAGTAATGTAGGCTCTCTTCGGAATCAGGGTATAGAGTTCTCAATTAATACCAAACCTGTTGTAACCAAGGATTTTATTTGGGATTTGGGGTATAATGTAACCTGGAATAACAATAAGATTACGAAGCTGACAGGTGGGGATGATGAGGATTATTATGTGGCTACAGGCGGTATATCTACGAGCACAGGATCTACTATTCAGGCACATAAAGTGGGATATGCTGCATCGTCATTTTATGTTTATCAGCAAGTGTATGATGATAACGGAAATCCGATAGAAAATACATTTGTAGACCGTAACAATGATGGAATTATCAATGACAGCGACCGGTATATTTACAAAAAACCGACAGCAGATGTATTGATGGGATTGACCTCAAAGATGACTTATAAAAACTGGGATTTCAGTTTTGCTCTTCGTGCCAGCATCGGAAACTATGTCTATAATGATGTGTTGGCGAATCGGGCTAACGTGAGTACCAATGGTGTTTGGTCTACTTCTGGTTTTTATTCAAATCGTCCTTTGTCTGCGATTAATTTAGGATTTAGTGGTATAGGTAATTATTATATGTCGGACTATTTTGTTCAGAATGCATCTTTCTTGCGTTGCGATAATATTACGTTGGGGTATTCATTCCAGAATTTGTTTAAAACTTCTGGTTATAATGGAATCGGTGGACGTATTTATGCCACAGTTCAGAATCCGTTTGTTATTACGGGTTACGAAGGGCTTGATCCGGAGGTACAATCGGCAAGTGATACTCCGGGAATTGATAACAATATTTATCCGCGCCCTATAACCTTCCTTATAGGTTTGAGCCTTCAATTCTAAGTATGTTAAATTTAAAATGAAAGACTATTATGTTATTCCATAGATTAAAATCATTAATACCCGTAGCTGCAATCGCTTTTACATGTAGTTTGGTGTCATGTGTAAATGATTTAGATATAAGTCCGATTAATCCACAAGCTAGTGCGTCTTTTTCTCAGGATGAAGTGTATGCAAAAGTCTATGCCACTTTGAGTCTGACAGGCCAGCAAGGAGCTGCAGGAAATGGAGATGTGGCAGGGGTAGATGAAGGCAGTGCTTCTCCTTTTTATCGTATGATTCTGACTGCTTATGAATATCCGACAGATGAGGTGATTTGTAGCTGGTCGGATTCAGGAATACCAGATTTTTATCAGATGAACTGGGGCTCTTCTAATTTGCCTTTAACCGGTTTTTATAGTCGCTTAATGTTTGATGTGACTTTATGCAATCATTTTTTGGAACAAACGGATGATCTTACAGATGAGAAAACGATACGCCAGCGTGCAGAGGTTCGTTTTATTCGTGCCCTAAATTATTATTATTTGATGGATGCCTACGGCAATCCTCCTTTTACAGAAACCGTTTCATTGACGGAAGACCCTAAGCAAATTCAGAGAGCCGACTTGTTTGCTTATCTTGAAACGGAACTGAAAAATATTGAGAATGACTTGGTAGCTCCTCGGAATGGAGAATTCGGTCAGGTGGATCAGGTTTGCGTGTG
>OHGK01001624.1_pt1 | contig 11558 bp, 8 predicted proteins | sample 1567671 | NCBI WGS metagenome assembly OHGK01 (sample SAMEA3879577, study PRJEB24766) | human gut metagenome | biome: human-associated habitat; feature: feces | place: USA | collected 1985/1987 | reverse complement strand
TGGACTGATAGCGATTATTGCCAAGAGCCTGCTGCAGTACCGACTCGAAAGCCACATCCTGTCTCTTATACCCCGGTGTATCTACATTGGCAATGTTATTGGAAATAGCTTCATTCCGTTGCCATGCAGCATCCGCGGCACGATTTAAAACATTAATATAATCAAACGCATTTGTCTGTATCATACTACCTCACATTCTACTGTTCCTTAAAAAATCGATTAAATCGCACAGGAACCGCTTCTACCATACCTACTCTACTTTATTATAAAGTATTTCGACAAAAACACAATACTAAAATTAAGAGAAGAGACTATTTTTCGCAATAGTCTCTTCTTCCTAATCTGTCGTTATTTTTGTACTTTTTACTTAATTTCTGCCATTTTGGCGCTTTAATTCTTCAATCTCATCAAACACGGCATCGTTCAATACCTTGATATACGTTCCCTTCATACCGGAGGAACGTGATTCAATAACGCCGGCGCTTTCAAATTTTCTGAGAGCGTTTACAATCACGGAACGGGTGATTCCTACCCGGTCTGCAATCTTGGAAGCAACAAGAATACCCTCATTGCCGTCCAGCTCCTCAAAAATATGGGTAATGGCCTCTAACTCAGAGAAGGACAGGGTGCTGATTGCGGACTTGACAATCTGAACCTTTCGAATCTCTTCGGCATTTTCCTCATTGACGGAACGCATCATTTCCAGTCCTACGACTGTAGTTCCGTATTCGCTTAAGATAATATCATCAATATCATACTGTTCGTCGCACTTGTAGATAAACAGGGTGCCAAGTCTCTCTCCTGCAATATCAATCGGGGTGATGATAGCCTGGTACTTTTTCACATATTCCTCTGCAAAGCCCAGAGTCGCCAGATTGACGTTTTCCTTTGTAGAAAGGATGCTTAAAAGACGCTCGTTAAACATCGGATCCACAAATCCGCCCACCTGGTCCTCGATAAGCTCCTCAATTTCATCAACTCCGGGGCACAGACCTACGCCAAGTACCTTTCCCTTCCGGCTGATAACCAGAATATTTGAGCAGAGAATATCACTCAATACTTTACAAATGTCATTGAATACAACTTTGTGTGAATTATTATTGTGTAATAATTTGTTTATTTTTCTAGTTTTGTCCAAAAGCTGTACACTCATATCGAAAAACCTCCTCAATTATTTGACAGTCCTCGTCCAATCGTACTACACTAAGTAAATATTAACACGATTCGCCAATAATAACAATAGTTTTTCGATTTATTTTGACTATTTTAATTATTAGATTATTTATCTTTTAAATTCATACTATATCCGCACTGTTCTTCGGAACAAAGAAGGCGATTTCCCTTTTCCACCATATAGCTTCCGCACTTGGGACACTTTTCGGATGACGGCTTCTGCCAGGACATAAAGTCACAGTCCGGATTATTTTCACAGCCATAATACCGGCGTCCCTTTTTCGTCTTTTTGATTACAACATCCTTGCCGCACTTGGGACAGGCTACGCCGATTTTTTCCAGATAGGGTTTTGTATTCTTGCAGTCGGGAAATCCCGGGCAGGCCAGGAATTTTCCGTGGGGACCGTATTTTACCACCATGTTCCGACCGCAGACATCACAGATGACATCGGTTACTTCATCAGCAATTTTAATGGATTCCAATGTTTTTTCCGCAGTTTTTACAGCCTCATCCAGATCCGGATAGAAGTTGCGGACAATGGTTTTCCATTTTACAGTTCCGTCTGCCACCTTATCCAGCAAAAGCTCCATATTGGCAGTAAAGCTGATATCTACAATACTCGGGAAACAGTGCTTCATAATTCCGTTGACTGCCTCGCCCAGTTCTGTTACATAAATATTTTTATTTTCCTTTGTAACATAACGTCTTGCCAGAATCGTTGTGATTGTCGGTGCATAGGTACTGGGACGTCCGATTCCCTGCTCTTCCAGAGCTTTTACAAGAGAAGCTTCTGTATAGTGAGCCGGGGGCTGTGTAAAATGCTGGCTTGGATCCAGATCCTGAAGCTCCAGTATATCTCCCTGCTCCAGCTTGCCAAGCAAAGTATTGCTCTCCTCTTTTTCGTCGTCCTGAACGTAAACGGACATAAAGCCGTCAAAGGACAGCCGTGAAGCAGAAAGAGTAAACAGGTAATCTCCTGCGCCCACCTTTACAGAGGTAGTATCGTAAACAGCCGGCTGCATTCTGCTGGCAGTAAACCGTTTCCAGATCAACTGGTAAAGACGGAACTGATCCCTCTGCAGAGATTCTTTTACAAGAGTCGGGGTCAGAGAAATATCGGTAGGACGGATTGCCTCGTGGGCATCCTGAATCTTTCCGCTGTTTTTTCTGCTCTGCTCTGTCTGAAGCACATACTGCTGGCCATACTGCTCGCCAATATACTGTCTGGCTGCCTGATCGGCCTCTTCTGCAATTCTGGTAGAGTCTGTACGCAGGTAAGTGATCAGACCAATGGTACCGTGTCCCTTTACATCTACGCCTTCATAAAGCTGCTGGGCCAGACGCATGGTTTTCTGAGTGGAAAAATTCAGAACCTTAGATGCTTCCTGCTGCAGGGTACTGGTGGTAAAAGGAATCGGCGGCTTCTTTGTTCTTTGACCGTTCTTTACGTCTTCTACAACATACTGACAGTTTTCCAGCCCCTTTAAAATTTCGTCCAGCTCCTGTTTGCTGTGAATCGCTGTTTTCTCCGTTCTGGTTCCGTAAAACTTTGCGTGAAGCGCCTTCCTTCCGCCCTTCTGAAGCAGCCGGGCTTCCAGATTCCAGTATTCCTCCGGAATAAAGGCGCTGATTTCATCCTCACGGTCACAAATCATACGCAGAGCCACAGACTGAACACGTCCGGCACTTAATCCCCGCTTTACCTTGGCCCACAAAAGCGGGCTGATGCTGTAGCCTACCATCCGGTCCAGAATTCTCCGTGTCTGCTGGGCATCCACCAGATTCATATCCAGTTCTCTTGGATTCTTCAGAGATGCTTTTACTGCATTTTTTGTAATCTCGTTAAAGCTGATGCGGTAAACCTTTTTATCCTTGGCCTCATCCAGCTTCAGCGCTTTTGTCAGATGCCAGGAAATTGCTTCTCCCTCCCGGTCAGGGTCCGTTGCAAGATAGATTTTATCAGCCTTCTTTACTTCTTTCCGAAGCTTTGCCAGAATGTCCCCTTTTCCGCGGATTGTTATATATTTGGGTTCGTAATCATTTTCCGCATCAATTCCCATTGTACTTTTCGGAAGATCGCGGACATGACCGTTTGAGGCATCCACCACATAGGTAGATCCCAGAAACTTACGAATTGTCTTTACTTTTGCAGGTGATTCCACAATAACTAAATTGTTTGCCATAGCCACTCCTAAATGTGAAACATTATAATTGTTTTCCATAATAGTGATTTGCAGACCGATAGGCATAACCGCCCAGCTCCAGCTCCATTAAAACAGCCATACATTCGCTGAGTGGGAGTCCGGTTTCGGACAATATCTCATCTATGTGCTTCGGTTTGAAATCCAAGCAACTATACACCATTTTTTCTTTCTTGGCAAGTCCATTTACATCTTTTTCATACATAATTAATGTTTTTTGATGTTTTAATCCTAAATATTCCAAAATATCATTGGGCAATATTGCCATATGAGCCCCCTGCTGAATCAGTTTATTGCATCCTGCGCTCAGCAGATCTGTCACCCGTCCCGGAACAGCGAAAATCTCCCGTCCCTGATTCAGTCCCAGCTCTGCGGTAATAAGGGAACCGCTTTTTTCTCTGGCTTCCACCACTAAAACTGCATCAGCCAGTCCACTGATCAGCCTGTTTCTCATGGGGAAGTTTCGCGGGCGCGGCGGCTCACCCATGGGAAACTCGGAAAGGATTCCGCCCTGCTCTTTCATTTTTTCAAAAAGCCGGTAGTGCTCCGGCGGATAACACTGGCTGAGCCCGCACCCCAGTATTCCAAAAGTAGGCTGTCCTGCTTTCAGGGCGCCTTTGTGTGCCGCCCCGTCAATTCCCGCAGCCAGCCCGCTGATAATCTGAACACCCTCTGCAGCCAGAGCTTTGGCAAAAGCACCTGCGATCTGCTCCCCGTAAGAAGAACAGCCTCTTGCCCCGACAACAGCCACAGACGGCTTTTCATCTGACGGCAATGCTCCGTACAGAAAAAGTCCCATGGGATAATCGCTGATTTCCAAAAGACGCTGCGGGTATTCTGAATCCAGAGGAGTCACAAACCGTATTTTTTTATCCCTCAATGCATCATATGCGCTGCTGCACCTGGAAAACTCTTTTTTCCACTGCAAAAGTCCGTTTTTCTGGGTCGGAGTCAGAATCCGTGCCTCGTCTAACGCAGTTTCTTCTATATTAATAAGCTCCTGATAACCTCCAAAATGACTTCCCAGTTTCCGAATCGACACAGCGCCCAGGCAGGGACAGCAGCACATCCAATATAAAGCCCGTTTTTCTTCCGCATTTTTTTCTTTCATGATTCTTCCCGCCCCCAATACCGTTCCTCCAGATCCCGATATCCCACTGCCTCAACAAGATGAAGCTTCTGAATCTTATCCTGACCATCCAGATCTGCTATGGTGCGGGCTACCCGAAGCAGCTTTTGACAGCCTCTGGCACTCAGGCCAAGTCGTTGAAAGACCATCTGTAAAAATGCTTCTTCCTGATCTCCCAGACGGCAGAAGCTGCGGATTTCCCGATTCCCCATCTCACTGTTAAAAATAATTCCTGTTCCTGAAAACCGTTTTTCCTGAATCATTCTTGCCCGTTCTACTCTTTCCCGTATGGATGAAGAGGATTCGTTTACTTCCTGTCTGCGAATGTCATGATAGGAAACCGGCGCCGCCTCCACGCACAGATCAATCCGGTCCAAAAGCGGCCGTGATATTTTCCCAAGATATTTTCGTACCTGAAGGTCTGAGCAGGTACACTTCTGCCGATCCGGATAGTAGCCGCAAGGGCATGGATTCAGCGCGGCTGCCAGCATAAAATGCGCCGGAAACTCGCAGGTTCCCTGTACTCTCGCTACAGTAACCTTTCTGTCCTCCATGGGCTGGCGAAGAATTTCCAGTGTTTTTTTCTCAAATTCCGGAAGCTCGTCAAGAAATAAAACACCTCGGGAGGCCAGAGAAATTTCACCCGGGCGGGGAATCATCCCTCCTCCTGTCAAAGCCTGTGCGCTGATCGTATGATGAGGCGCACGAAACGGCCGTTCCCGCATCAGCGCCCTTCCCTGAGGAAGCAGTCCGCAGATGCTGTATACCTGAGATACCTCCAGCTGCTCTGCCTGCGTAAGCTCCGGCATAATCGTAGGAATTCTGCGGGCGATCATGCTCTTTCCGCTGCCGGGAGGACCAATGTACAAAATGTTATGAAATCCAGCCACAGCAACCTCCGTCGCCCGTCTCACCATCTTCTGACCATTAACCTCCGAAAAATCAACAGCATAAATGCTCTCTTCGCCGCCGTCTGTACTGCGGACAGACGGCTTTATCTGATCCGGACGGTTCAGAAGATCCACAAGCTCTCCGATACTGCGGACTTTTATAATTTCAATCTGTTCTACTGCCAGACCCTCCGCAATGTTTTCTTCTGCCAGAAAGCACCTGCTCATTCCTGCCCGGCGCATGGCCAGAACCATCGACAGAACGCCCCTCACCGGTTTGATTCTCCCGTCAAGCCCCAGTTCCCCCAGGAATGCGGAATCCTTCAAAAGTGTTGGTTCTATCACCCCGTAAGAGGCCAGAACGGCCACAGCAACCGGCAAATCACAGCCGGTTCCGTCTTTCCGCACATTGGCCGGTGAAAGGTTCACAGTTACTCTCATAGAAGGAAGGCGAAAGCCGGAATTGCGGATCCCTGTCCTGACTCTCTCCTCTGCCTCCCTGACCTCGGAAGCCAGATATCCTACCATATGAAAAGAAGGCAGTCCCGGACTGACATCTGCCTCTACCTGTACGACATAGCCCTCCATCCCGGTAAGGCCGCCGCTGTAAACTCTGCTGAACAATAAAACCCTCCTTGTATCCACTCTTTTATGCGGTGCTGGAGCACCTGTAATAAACGATAGTTCTATTCTTTCCATGGAAAAAGTACGAATTGTACGAAACATCAGATTGATAAAGATAGGATTACTATAACCCGGACAGGGAAAATATGCAAGGGAAATCGTTCGACAAAAAACGCAGGGCCGTACACGCGTTTTGCGTATACAGCCCTGCTGCATCTTATTTGTTCTGTTATTGTATCCCGGTCAATTATTTCAGGAATGCGCCAAACAGAATACTTGCGATAATCAGTACAATACCTCCGCCCAGACGGGAAGAAAGCTGTGCGTATGCAATCAGACCCATACGATCACAGGCACCCAGTACTGCCAGGTCTCCGGAACCACCGCGGTTTGCCATACACAGACCGGCAGTAATAGCAGAGTCGATCGGGAAGAATCCAACCAGGTATCCGACAAGAGCAGAACCGATGATTGCGCCAACTACAATAGCAAGTGCAATCACTACGTTGCCCGGGGTAATTGCCTTGGCCAGCTCAATAATGTTGGTATCAACACCTACGCCTACCATAATGATCAGAATCAGGTTTGCAGTAAAGAAGGACTGCAGTTTTTTTGCTGCTGCACGGACATTTTCCGGCACAATTCCTAATGCTGCCACCAGTGCGACAAAAATAATCATGTAGGCAAACTGATGAATGGCAACACCGAAAATAGTCGGAAGCAGAGTCTTGGCAAACAGACGTCCCAGAGCATAAAAGCCAATCGCCAGGAAGAAAGCACCGCCCAGATCCTTCATGCCTACTGCTACTTTTTTATCTTCTGTAGCAAAATCTCCGCCTTTACGGATCAGCTGTGTTCCGTCGCCGGTCCAGCTTGTTTTCTTCTCACCAATCTTTTTCAGGATTGCTGCAGTCAGAATTGCAAAAATATTGGCAATTGTTAAAATGGTAATTGCAAAGGAATAGTAGTTAGCGGCCGGATCGCCGGTAACTGTTTCATAAATCTGGCTTAAAGGAACTGCGCCTGCACCGTTTCCGCCGCCCATAATCGGACACACATATTTCAGCAGAATGTCAACCGGGCTGATTCCAAACAGAAAACCTGCTGCAATGCCCAGAATGCCTGCGCCTAAAAGACCTCCGAAAATAGCCGGAATATAACCTGCAAAGGAACGAATCAGCAGCTTTCTGTCCAGAGCCAGAATGGAGCCGGTGATCAGGAAGATAATGAAGAAAGAAAGGAAATCTGCATCATCCATAATCATAATCATTCCATCTGCATACTTCTGCGGAATCAGTTTATAGGTAAACAGAAATGCAGATACCAGGAAGGTCAGAACAAGGCCGCCTCCAATGTAGCTGTTCCAGAAAGGAATCCGTTCACCAATCTCGTTGCAGATAAGACCAATTGCAAGCATCAGTGCAAAACAGCCTGCCAGATCGGCAGAAAGAGCACCTGTTGCCGCTGCTGCAATAACAATTACTGCAATTGCTCCGGCCAGCCACCAGGGCATACCGAATGTTTTCAGAGTGAATCCTTTGTTTTCAGCCATAAATATCATACCTCCATATATTGGTTTATCTTTGCTCTGCCTGCAGAGCATGTTCTATAATCACCCGGCGGTCCCCAATCCGCCGGGATAATTATTTTTTTCGTGAACCTGAGAATTAATCCTCAAATTCATACTCCTTAATCTCCCGCACAACATCAATAATGCTTCCGTCACGGGCCTCGATAACACCTACAACTCTGTTACCAAACTGAACCGGATCCGGCTCGCCGACAATCGAATATGCAATATCGCGCAGCTCTTCGATGGTCTTTAAGGGCAGACTGGTGTCCTTCAGACAGTCAATCAGATCCTGTCTTCTCGGATTGATAGCCACACCATAGTCAGTAACTACCACATCAACCGTCTCGCCCGGTGTGGTTACTGTTGTCACGTTGGTACAGATTGCCGGAATTCTTCCCTGAAGAAGAGGCGCAATTACAATTGTGCATTTTGCACCTGCTGCCGTATCCGGATGTCCTCCCTGGGCACCGGTAATCATGCCGTCAGATCCTACTACTACGTTGCAGTTAAAGTTTACATCTACTTCCAGAGAAGCCAGAATGACGAAATCCAGCTGATTTACATAGGCGCCCTTATTAAAGGGATTTGCGTATTCAGAACCGGAAATCTCAATATGGTTCGGATTCTTTTTAATAGATTCAATAGCGCCAAGATCAAAGTCCTGGGTATCAACTACCTTGCGGATCAGACCCTTTTCCAGCAGATTGCAGATAGGAGTAGTAATTCCGCCAAGAGCCAGTCCCATGGTAATGCCTCTCTCCTCCATGATCTTTCCAAGAGAAATGGTAGAAGCAATGGAAGCTCCGCCAACGCCGGTCTGATAGGAAAAGCCATCCTTAAAATAAGGGGTGTTGACTACAACCTGGGTACAGTAATCTGCCATTTTCAGCTTTCTCAAATCTGTAGTCGGCTTTGCTGCACCGGAAGCAATCTTGGCCGGATTTCCGATTTCATCTACAACAACCACATAGTCCACATCAATCATGGAAATGCTGGCCGGAATATTCGGGAAAGGAACCAGGCAGTCTGTAATTGCCACAACCTTATCTGCATACTGGGCATCCACCATCGCATAGGAAAGAACGCCGCAGTCGCTTTTGCCTCCGTTTGCTCTCATATTGCCGCACTTGTCACAGGTAGGTGCTCCGATAAAGGAAATATCCAGATGAACCTCGCCGGATTCAATCGCACGGACACGTCCGCCGTGAGAACGCATAATAGCAATATCACGAAGCTTTCCTGTAGAAATCGCTTCACCGATTTTGCCGCGGACACCGGAGGACTGAATTCCTACAATGGTGCCGTCCTCAATCATGGGCAGCAGAGCATCGTGGGCTTTTCCCAGAGAGCTGGCACAGATGGTCAGTCCCTTAATTCCCATTTTGTGAATTTCTTCCATTACCATAGTAACGACATAGTCACCCTCGCGGAAATGATGATGGAAGCCCAGGGTCATACCGTCCCGGATTCCACACAGCTTCAGAACCTCGGCAATAGAAGCAACCTGCTTGTCCCTGGCAGGATCTCCGTTGGCTCTTACCTTCGGGGCGCCCTTCTGATATTCTACGCCTGCATTGGCGTATGCGCCTTTAAAAATATCCTTTCCGGTGGCCTTTAAGACCTCTTCCGGGATTTCTCTACCTACTGCATTTATCATTTTACAGTTCCCCCTCATATACGCCTGATGCTTTGGCCAGAGCAATGGTTCTCTTTGCTCCGTCATAGAAAGCGATATCAATCATCTTGCCGTCTACGGTAAATACGCCGATACCCATAGCTTTCTTTTCTTCGATTTCCTTTACTACCTTTTCCGCAAAAATGATTTCCTTCTGAGTTGGAGTAAATACTTTATGTACTACATCAATCTGACGGGGATTAACCAGAGACTTTCCGTCAAAGCCCATCATCTTAATCATTTTTACTTCTTCCTCAAATACATCCATTGCATCCAGATTGGTAAATACGGTATCCCAGCACTGTACTCCGGCTGCTCTTGCTGCCATAATCATGTGCTGTCTTGCTCCCTGCAGCTCCACTCCGGTTCCGGTAATTACGGTCTGCAGATCCTTGGTGTAATCTCCTCCGGAAAGTGCAATACCAATCAGACGATCGGAGGACTCACATACCTCCAGGGCATTCAGCACACCGCGGCAGGATTCCAGGGCGGCCATCAGAAGCATGGAACCTTCCGGTCTTCCGAATTCTATTTCTGCAGCCAACACATGCTCTTCTACTGTGCGCACATCCTGAGCGGATTCCGTCTTTGCAATACGGATGACGTCGGCTCCGCCTGCCACGCAGACGCGAATATCCTCTTTCCAGTGAGGAGTGTCCAGACCATTGATACGGACAACACGTTCTACGCCTCTGTAATCAATCTCCTGTAACGCATGATACAGAGAATAGCGGGCAGCGTCTTTCTGATTTTCTGCTACCGCATCCTCCAGATCCAGCATAATGGAATCAGGACGATAAATATAAGGGTCTTTAATCAGGCCCGGCTTCTGACAGTTTAAAAACATCATGGAGCGTCTTAATCTTTTTTTATTGGGATGACTCATCTGATTACACCTCCCCACGGAAGATTTTCAGTAATATCATTGGAACGGTATACTGCGCATTCCACACGCGCTTTTAAGGTACAGTCCAGTGCACCCTTATCTACCACAGTCACCTTTGCATTTTTAACATCCAGACGATCTAACGTCTCGAGAATTGTTGCTTTAATCTGTTTTCCGAACTGATGAATCACACTGCTTTCGATGGAAAGCTCAATGCCATTGCCCGGTTCTACGGTTACCTGAGCATCACTGGATTCCAGCGTGCCTGCCATAGCAGCTTTCTTAACTTCCATTTTCTTCCTCCTTTTGTCCAAAGACAAGTTATGCCTGAATCAGCGGAGAAGAACGATCTCCGTCATTTCAACTGAATTCAGTGTATCATTTCAAATACAATTGTGCAAATACATATATCATTATGCTGATTATAGTTTTTTTATTATGTCTTTCTGATTTTTTTATGATTTTCCGTTTCTTTTATCACTTTATTCAAATTGATACGGCTTTATTTTCCTCACCACATCAAGAATGGTTCCGTCACGGCTTTCGATAATTCCCACGACCTGATCCTCAAACTGAATCTCCTCCGGATGGCCTGCAATGGAATAGGCAGTATCCCTCAATTCCTCTATGGTTTTTATGGGCAGACCGGAATTTTTATAGGCTTCTATCAGATCCGTTCTCCTGGGATTGATGGCAATTCCGTAATCTGTTACAACCACGTCCACCACTTCCCCCGGCGTTACAACCGTCACCACCCGGTCACAGATTGTGGGAATCCTGCCCCGTACCAGAGGCGCTACAATGATAGAACAGTTGGCTCCGGCAGAAGTATCGGGATGACCTCCGGGCGCTCCCCGGACAATACCATCTGAGCCGGTTACCACATTTACATTGAAATCCACATCTACCTCCAGCGCACCCAGGATGACAAAATCCAGCTGGTTGACAAAGGCCCCTTTATTCATGGGATTGGCATATTCTGAAGTGGAAATTTCATAATGATTGGGGTTCTTTTTTATGGATTCAATGGCTCCCTGATCAAAATCCTGGGCATCTACAATCGTGCGCACCAGACCTGCTTCAAGAAGATCACAGATAGGCTTTGTGATTCCTCCAATGGCAAAGCCCATCCGGATTCCCCTTTCTTCCATAATCGGCCGGAGCATGGTATTTACTGCCAGAGAGGCTCCTCCCGCCCCGGTCTGAAAGGAAAATCCGTCTTTAAAATAAGGGGAGCCGGCAATGATTCTGGTGCAGTAATCTGCCATCATCAGTTCCCTCACATCCTTTGTCATCCGCACTGCATTGCTGACAATTTTAGCCGGATTTCCAATGGCATCAACCACGCAGACGCAGTCTACATCAACCATGGAAATGCTGGGTGGGAAGTTTGGCGCAGAAACAAG
>OHGK01001620.1_pt1 | contig 11583 bp, 9 predicted proteins | sample 1567671 | NCBI WGS metagenome assembly OHGK01 (sample SAMEA3879577, study PRJEB24766) | human gut metagenome | biome: human-associated habitat; feature: feces | place: USA | collected 1985/1987 | reverse complement strand
GCCGCAGCGGACGTGATCTCATACACAACGTCCACCTTCGCGGTGACGGAGAGCTCTCCCGTGCTCACGGCAATGCTGCCCGCGTCGTTGCTCGCGGCGGCCGTAGCCTCCTCCCTCACCATGTTGTCATAAAGATAGGGCTGGTAGCTGCTGCTGGCTTCGTCCACGGAAACGGGGATCGGCGCAAGCTCCACGCCAAGCGCCTCGGCGATTGCGGCCGCCTTGCCCTGCGCCTCCGCGACAGCGGCTTTCAGCGCATCCTGGTATGCGCCGCTCGGATCGGACACCGTGAACGTAAGGCCATAGGTGCTCGTCGCGCCCGCGGAGATCGCATCCGAGATGACCTTGCCGACGATTTCCGTATCCCGCACCGTAATGTTCAGCGTGTTGCGCATGGAATAGCCTGTGAGCTCAGCCGGGGATTTGTCGTAATCATATTCCTCGCTCAGGCGGACATCCTCGGTTTGGATGTCCGCATCCTGCACGCCGTTGGCCTTGAGGGATGCAAGGACGGCGTCCGTCAGTTCCGCGTTGCGCTGCTGCGCGTCATCAGCCTGCCGCTCCGTGACTTTGATCACGATAGAGACCTTCGCCTGATCCGGCTTCAGCTTGACCTCACCCGCACCGCTCACAGTAAGCGTATCGCGTTCGTCCGCTTCCTGCGTGATGTGCACATCCGGCGAGATCACCGCGGGCTGCGGCTGGGAAGTCTCAGCGATCTGCTCATCTGATTTACATCCGGCCAGCGCCGCCATGCACAAAAGCGCGCCACACAGAAGAATCGCTTGTTTTTTCATTCTTTCCTCTCCTCATATAATTTCTTGTCGTCCTTGTTTGCGCCCTTCCGCGCCTTACGGCGCTTGCGTACCGCGCGGATGCAAAGGAATGCCGCAGCGGCGACCACCGCCAGCACTGCAAGCACCGGCAGCGCCGATACGAACCAGACGAACGCATCCACAAAGAACACGCCCACGGCGTTGAGCGAATCCGAAAAGCCTGCTTCGATGCGCTCGCCCACGGTTTCTGCCGCGGCCGGACCTTCCCGGTAGACGGTTTCATACACCGTTACGTCGATGGTAGTGTACTCGATCAGCGCGTCGTAGCGGCGCAGCTCCCTGGTCAGCGCCTCGATCTCCATCGTCACGCGGGCAATCTCCGTTTCAAGGGCGATCACATCCGCCAGGTTGTCCGTTTCAACGAGGATGCCCTTGAGCCGCTCAAGCTGGATGTTGAGCACTTCAAGGCGCGTCTCCCGGTCGAAATACTCCGGGGTCACATCGTCCGTGTAAGCCTGTTCGCTCCGCACGGTCCCCATGGCCTTCACATCGCTGAAGAACGCCTCCGCGCCTTCGGCGGGGACGCGCAGGGAGAGCGTAGCCGTGCGCCCGCTCTCCCCGTAAACCTCCGGTTTTTTCCCGTCGATATACGAGCTTTGCAGATAGCCGCCCGCCGCCTCCAGCCGCTCCTTCAGCGCGGCAAGCAGCGAATCAAACGCATCCGTTTCCAACCGGATCTCATAGGTCAAAATCACCTTGCGGCCGCCATACTGCTCCCCTGCAGCCTCCGAACGCTTTACCGCCTCGGCGCTTGCCGAAAGCGCGTAGGACGCGTCATACGCCGCGCTTTCATGCTCCGCGGCCGCTGCCTGTGGCTCGCTTGGCATGGAATATTCTGTCAAAACATCCGCCGTGTTGCTCCGAGCCGAGCAGCCTGACGCCAAAAGCGCAGCCAGCAGCGCCGCAGCAACGATCCTCCTTCTCCATTTCATAAAAACCGTCCTTCCTTGCACACATGCAAATTTTTCGGGTTGTGGGTACGGTAAATTTTATTATACCGTATCATTATAACGCAAGCGAGCACTTTATGGTTGCGGATTTGCTTAAATTGTGATAAACTGTGTCTCGTAAATTTTGCCGGAATGATGGAATTGGCAGACGTGACGGACTCAAAATCCGTTGGTAGCGATACCGTGTGGGTTCGAGTCCCACTTCCGGCACCAGAAATCGGCAAACCTCGACAGAGGTTTGTCGATTTCCTTTTTCCTGTACTTTCTCCCGGCGGCGTGGTATACTCGTGGCAGGAAAGTGGCAAGCAAAAAGTTGCAGAATAGCGAGGTAAAGCTATGAACATATCAGAAATGAGTTTGAATGATGTCGCCTGTGTTCTGCCATTATATATTGAATATTATAACGATCATGAGGGGTGCTGTTGGACTGAAGAAACGGCCAAGAGAAGGATCCATCAAGTGCTGTCTATTGAGGATTCATATTCGCTGATTATGAAGGACGATGATGGGAAGGCTGTTGGATTTGTTATGGGATACTTTAAGCAGTATGATGATATTATGGGATATACCTTGGAGGAAATTGTAATTTCTTTTGAACATCAAAACAAAGGCTTGGGAAGCGCTTTGTTAGAAGAGATTGAAAACCGAGTGAAAGAGAAAGGGGCGTCATGCGTGGAATTACAAGCCGTAAATGATGAAAAGCATGAGAGGTATTATGGCAAGGCAGGTTATAAAAATGCTGTGAACTTCGTCATGAAAGTCAAGTGGTTTCAGTAAACAGATCCCGGTTTGCGGCGCAGGATACCTGAACCTATTGTGCATAAGGCATTGAGAAAAAAGCCTTTTTATAGCATGAAGCCAGAAATCGGCAAACTTCGTTAAGGAGTTTGTCGATTTCCTTTTTCCTGTATTTTCTCCCGGCGGCGTACTATACTTGCCAAGAGAAAGTGGCAAATTGGTATTTGGAGGAGAAAAAGATGTGGGTATGCCCCAAATGTGGTAGGAGTTTCAAAAACACAAATCAGCAACATTATTGCGGAAAAGCGCCTAATAATGTTGATGAATATATCAAAATGCAGGAACCAGAAATACAGCCGTATCTTTTGAGCGTTCATAAAGCTATTCAAGAGGCTATTCCATCCGCAACTGTGAAAATAACATGGAGTATGCCGACATATTATAAGCGCAAAAGTGTTATTTCATTTGCTGCGCATAAGAAGCATATCGGATTATATGTGGGAGATGCAATCATTCAATTATTTAAGGAGCGGCTCTCTGCTTGCAAAGTATGCAAAGTAAATAAGGGAACTATTCACATTCCTTACTCAAATCCGTTCCCAACGCAGCTAATTGGCGATATTGCCAAGCAGTGTTACGAAGCGTATGAATGAACAACTTCAAATTTGCGGTGCAGATGCTTGAACCCATTGCAGCAAAAAGGCTTTCAGCGAAAAAGCCTTTTTATGTATGTGACTGCCCGCTATATGCACGCGATCCCAACCAATTTCAGAATGCCTTTTCCAGCTTGCGTATCGCCCGGAATAAGACCGCGCTTGTTGTATTTCCGGCTCGCCTGGCTCACGCCATACTTTTTTGCACAGTGCATAGAGATTGCCTGTACCGCATCTCTTGTGTTATATTGACCATGAAGGATTGGCCTCCTCCCGTCAAGTTTTTGTTTGCTTACTTAACTTTATCCGATGAGCTCTTTCCTTCACCCTTTTCCCCCTTGTCCAATATGTATTGTACTCCTATACTGTATATTATATAAAATCAAAATGTATATTGACTCAGAGGCATACAAATGATAGCTTTGATAAAAGGGTAGGTATATTGACTAAGAGACATACAAGACACACAAATAATGACATTATGTAAGGGGATCACAAACGATAATATGCGGAAAGGCGGTGATTCCATTGGGCAACATAAAAAGCCCTTGTAAAACCATGAGCTGGACAGGCCTATCGCCAAAATGGCGATACAGGTTCGCAAGGGCATAACTCATTTTATATGAATTCCAATTAAATTACAACTATGCATTTTGAAAGGAAAATAAGATGAAAACAAAAAAGATAATTGCATTAATTATTGCAATTGCATCGTTCCTGCTTTTAGGAAGCATTGCCTTTGCGAGGTATGCCGATTTTAATGACTACCCTATTAAAAGGTTAAATGATGACGACAACTATGTCCGTGCTTTACAAACGATAATTAAGTACAATTATTCGTCATCTCTGGCAAATGATGGGATATTTGGGTCTAACACAGAATCAAAAGTCAAGAATTGGCAGTCAGCAAATGGCTTAACCTCAGATGGAATAGTTGGGAGTAACACTTGGGCTAAAATGTCCACGAAACTTGATCATGAATATGTAAGTTACTATTGCTATGAATGCAGGATAATGCAATCTAATGGAACTCCTACAAATACGGTATTCTTTAGATTTGACAAGAATGGCCCAATAGGAATAGAAGAGGATTGCGTTTATAAGGCAGGTCCCGGGAGCGAACCCGGAACATGGTATGTGATACAGCGCGTATTAAAGTAGTGAATAGAATACTCGGTCTTAAGCATATGCTATTGAGAATAAGCTGAGTAAATGAATTTTTTGCAACTGCGATGCTATATCTCGTTTGGATATAGCATCGCATACAAAATCTATTAAAACTGGAAGGCTTGAGAGGGTTCGCAAAATGAAAAAAACACAGATGATTAACTTCGTTATTGCGATAGCACTAGTAGGCTCATTGCTGCTTGGTTGCCAGGAAACACCAGAATATAACGCAGTGCCGAATAAGGGAGAAAGTACATTGAATGATGCAATTGCAGCAGCCCCGGTAGAGCAGAATTCTTTAGGCGCACCGGAAGAATGGCAGCATAAATTTGGCAACAAAGATGGTACAATATCTATCGTGGTCGATGCCAGCATCGAATTGCCTGAGACACAATGCTACCCTGTTGCCAGGGTGAAAAAAGTTGATCTTACAGAGACTTGGCTGAAGAATTTTATATTGAAATTGGGAAACGGCAGCAAGGTATACGAATATAAAGATGAAACCATGTATACAAAGAATGAAGTGGAAGAAATCATCATTAATTTAAAAAGGGAAATATCCGATCCGAATTCCAATTTGAACGACACAAATTTAAGCGCAGAAAGACGCTCCGAACTGATAAAGGAAAAAGAAGACGAGATCAAGGCGTGGGAAGAATATTATAAGGTTGCACCGGAAACATTTGAACGATTGGAGAAGGAAGTCAAATATAGCCTTAACAATACGGGAAGGCAGCAGTTTTCCTGCAGCATGGACTTGGGTAAGGAAAATCCGGCCTATATTAGTGTCAGCAGAACGGATGAAGGCGGGTATGTTGTAATCAGCAATCATGATGCTCAAGTTAGAGAAATCCTGTATTCCTCCCATGACTTCGAAAACTTGGATAATATAGCGATGAACGTTGAGCAGGCAATAACGCTTGGCTTAGACTTTCTTGAGGATTTGGGGGAAAAGGATTTTTCTGCGTCTTTGATCTTGGGCGGCTATCTGCGTGACATGAACAATCCAAACGCCTTAATGGAAGAACTGCCGCAATGCTACCATATATATTATACACGATCTGTGGAAGGTGTAAAAACAACCTATCGTACTACAAATATGGATGCCTTTTTAATGAATGGACGCATGGCTGAAAAGGCTGCTGTAATGGAACAATACGCTCCTTTTTGGCCGCAGGAAAGTGTCGAAATGATAATTACGGATTCGGGTATACAGTATGTGCGATGGGAAATGCCCACACAGCAAGCTGAGATGCTTAACACAAATGTACAGCTGCTTTCATTTGATGAAATACAACGAATCTTTGAAACGCAGATGACAATAGAAGGGCTGTGGACGAACCCCGCTGATACGGGCATTATTTCGCGGGAAGTTGTGATTACAAGGATTGCGCTTGGTATGATGCAGATCCGTGAAAAAGATACATACGACGGATTGCTAATGGTTCCTACCTGGAATTTTTTTGGCTATGAAACTTATACCTATGCGGCTCCTGTGGAGGGCGGGTACAATCTGGATGCTGAGAACAAATATGTAAACGATCAGTTGGCAGGCCATAGCTTTTTAACGATTAATGCTATTGACGGCAGCATCATCAATCCGGTTCTTGGCTATTAACAAAGCGAGGGTATGTTACCTTCGCTTGTCGATCCAATATACTATGGAAAGATAGGAAAGGCGTTCAGCGGCGAGGCAATAATGAAAAGGCCTTTGAAAAACCGTGAACGGGGCAGGCCTATCGCCAAAATGACAATCTGGGCTCGCAAAAATACTTGCAAAAGTATAAGTAGGAATGTAAACTTCAAAGCACAATGCTGGCTGCCCAAGCTGGGCAGTCGGCATCCAAACACACGGAGAAACGCGGCCATGAAAAAAAAAGCATTTTCAAAAATTGTTTCTGATGCTTTCTGCGCTTGTATGTCTTATCTTCCATGCTTCTGCCTGCCAGCCCACGCCGGAGGAGTCCATCGTGATACAGAAAGACCCTGCCGCTATGCTCAACCAGGCGGAAAGCAGCCCTTCTGCGGAAGGGACAGGCGCGGCGGGCCAGAATGGAGCTACCCCCGAGAGTACCATTTCCGAACAGGTTTCGCTGCCGGCAGATGAAAGATACGCTTTTGAGGCGGACGAGCTGGACGGCCGGCTGAAAATCCGTGCGGATGCTGCAATCCTCTGCCCAGATGCCGCACAAATGCCCATCTTGCATGTGCAGCGGGGCAGCTTTTCCCAGCAGGAAGTATACCGCGTGTTTCGGTTCTTTTTCACAGATACGCTTCCGTATGATCAGTTGAGCGGAAGGCAAAGCCGCGAGGACATTGAAAAGATTATCCTGCGCTATCGGCAGCAGTTGGCCGATGGAAGCTATACGCAGCAAGGGCTCAGCAAGGATGACTGCCACGCGCTGCTGGCCAGTTGGGAAGAGGCCTATGCTGCCACGCCGGAAGGGGCTTCCGAATATATGCTCTCCGATGGAACCCTGTCACAGGAAACGCTGGGGAATTCCGGCACATTTTATCGGCTGGATGTTAGCACTTCAAAGAACCGTTCGTTGGATTATGGCTCGGTTGAAATTCGCGACCTTATCATAACCACGCCGGATTCCGAATCGCAAAAGGCAGTAGACAGTGATAACTGTTTTTTGCTCTATGAACGTATCGACCCTATCGCGGGAACGGCAGAGCGATATACCACTGAAAACGCCCTCCGCATTGACCCAGAGGATATCCCGGCAGCAGTGGAGGAATGCCCTTTTCCGTTTTCCGAAGCAAGGGTTCCGTGTGAAGAGCTGCTCCAAAAGCTGGAACCGGCAGAATTTAGCCTTGGCGCGGCATTTCTGGTTGACGACGGAAAAACCAAGGACGGAGACAGCGGCCATTATGCCTATAAACTGTTCTATTCCCGCAGCGTGGATGGAATTCCGCTGTTCACCAACAGCCAGCGCGTCTTACGGGATTCCGAGTTTTCATCCAAATGGAGTCATGAATATATCTGCTTCATCGTTGATGACAGCGGGATAATCTATTTCTACTGGGGGAATCCTGCTGCGCCTGGGGAAACCGCCGTGGAACGTGCAGCGCTTAAGCCCTTTGACGAGATCACGGAAATATTTGAAACAATGATCCGCAGGGAGTATACTGCATTCGTGGATCATTGGTATGGAACAGAAGGGCAAATGGATATTTCCATAGACCGTGTCACGCTGTGCTTAATGCGCATCCGTGTGCCGGACGCCGCAGACGCAGGGCTGCTCGTTCCCGCATGGGTGTTTGAAGGAACCAACAGAGCCGTTTCCGCGAGTGGAGAGGTCAGCTATAACATAAAAAACGGTACAGCGAGTTCGCTCCCCAGCGAGCCCTTCCCTGTCGTGGTCATCAATGCCGTGGATGGCAGCATCATTGATCTCTCACGTGGATACTGAGGATTGGCCGGTACAAATATACCGTCGATGCGGACAATCCCGACATTATATACAACGCCGTTGCCCTGAGCGCGATAGACGGCGCACGCGTCAGCCCCCATGCAGAGCTGGAAGGCCGAATGAGCGCGCACGTCCGCATGCCGGGTTTGGGCCGGAATTTACAATTTATTAACACCTTGATGTGGACTTGCTGACGGTGTCCATGCGAAACTAGATGCAGGGGATGAAAGGAGGATGTGCCATGCATGCAATCCAGTCAAGCATCCGGCAGGCGCTCACGGGGCGCGGGTTTGCCGTGGCCGCGCTTGGGACTGCGCTCCTGCTTCTGCTCTCGAGCGTGGAAGGGATCGTGAGCGGGTTCCGCGCTCCGGGGCTCTTCGCGTTCGGCTACCACAGCGCGCTCATCGAGCGAGCGCTCGCGGGCGAGGCCATGACGCTCGCGCTGCCCATCCTGGCGGCGCTGCCGTATACCGCCGCCATCGTGGACGACGTGCGCAGCGGGTTCTACAAGGCCTATCTCCCGCGCACAACGCTGGCGCGGTACCTGGCGGGCAAGGTCGTGGCCTGCGCGCTCGCGGGCGGGCTCGCGCTGCTCGCAGGCGTCGCGCTTGCCTGGGCGCTCTGCGCGCTCGTGTTCCTCCCCAAGGAGCTGCCGCCCGCCACCGTGGACGCGCTCGGCAACAGCCTGCGCTATGTCTCCCCCATCTGGGGCAAGCTCCTGCTCGCCTTCGCCTCCGGCGCTTTTTGGGCCGTGCTCGGCATGCTCTTCGCCACGCTTACCATGAGCCGCTATATGGCGTACGCTTCCCCTTTCATCGTCTATTACGTGCTCATCATCCTCTACGAGCGGTATTTCGATTTTCTGTATGTGCTCTACCCCAAGGAATGGCTCAACCCTTCCGCCCTTTGGGATTACGGCAACGCAGGCGTGCTCCTCGTCGTCGGGGAGCTGACGCTCATCGCGGGCATATTGGCCGCGCTCGCGGGAAGGAGGCGCCTTGCGGATGGCTAAGTTTTTCACGCGCGCGCGGCAGGTCTGCGCCGTCGCGCAGTACAATTTCCGCGGCTGGCATAAGAACCCGCGCATCCTCCTCACGTTTGCCCTCGCGTTCGTGCTCTGCTTCCTGCTTTCGGACAAGGCTGTCCGCTTCGCCGTGGAATATGGGACGACCATGCAGTTGGTGGAGGCTTTCGTCTGGACGTTCGGGGACAGCAACTCCATCCTCCTTTCCTCGCTCCTGCTGTTGCTGCTCTTTGCAGACATGCCGTTCATCACCTCCGGCACGCCGTTTTATTTGATGCGCATCGACCGCAGGACCTGGGTCGCCGGGCAGGCGCTCTACATCGCCGTGGCCACGCTCCTTTACCTGCTCTTCATCCTCGCGGCGACGAGCCTCGTCTGCATGCGGCAGAGCTTCATCGGCAACATGTGGTCGGAGACTGCCGCCATCTTGGGCTATTCCGGCGCGGGCCAGCGCGTCGCCCTCCCTGCGCTCGTCAAAACGCTCGAGATGAGCCGCCCATATCAATGCATGGGCACGATCTTCCTGCTCATGCTGCTCTATACGCTCCTGCTCGCGTTCGTCATGCTCCTTTGCAACCTCTGGAAGGGGCAGCGCGCGGGCGTGGTGGGCGCGTTTGCCCTGAGCCTGTTCGGGTTCCTCCTGAACCCGCAGACGCTCAAGGCGCTCTTCCAACTCCCGGATGAGCTGACGTACAAGGCGAACGTAGCCGTCGGGTGGCTCTCGCCGCTGAACCATGCCACTTACCACATGCACAATTTCGGCTACGACCTGCTGCCGCGCCTCTGGCAGACTTACCTCATCTTCGGTGCACTCATCGCCCTGTGCTTCTTCCTCTCGCTCCGGGCGGTGCGGGCGTATAATTTTAATTTCATCGGGACGGAAAACAGTTAACTAAGGATGGATGGGATGGAAAAGACAGACGCGGTGATCTCCGTACAGAACGTATCGAAGGACTTTGGGCAGGAGCGCGTGCTGCGCAGCGTGACGCGCGACTTTGCGCGCGGCAAAATCCACGGCATCGTCGGCAACAACGGCAGCGGCAAGACCGTGCTCATGAAGTGCATCTGCGGGTTCCTCCTCCCCACGGAGGGGAAAATCCTCATACATGGCAAGCAGGTCGGCAAAGACGTGGACTTCCCCTCCGGCCTCGGGGTCATCATCGAGACGCCGGGCTTCCTGCCCAACCTTTCCGGCGTGAAGAACCTCGAGATTCTCGCCTCGCTGCAGCGGAAGATCGGCCTTGCGGAGATCTCCTCCGCCATCCGTCGCGTGGGGCTCGACCCAAACCTGAAGAAGCCCGTGGGAAAATACTCCCTCGGCATGCGCCAGCGCCTCGGCATCGCGCAGGCGATCATGGAAGGCCCCAGCCTGCTCATCCTGGACGAACCCTTGAACGGCCTTGACAAGCACGGCGTCAGGGAGATGCGTAGCCTCATCCGCTGCCTCCGGGAGGACGGCAAGACCATCCTCCTCGCCAGCCACAACCAGGGTGACATCGACGCCCTGTGCGACACCGTCTGCGAAATGGACGCGGGCGTCATGACGATGATACGGGAATAAACCTTGGAGGGAACCATGAAGAAAATGATCGCCGGAATGATCCTGATGCTAGCCTTTCTGGTCCTTTGCACCATGCATGCACTCGCGGAGGGCGGCGCGCTTTCCATAGACACGGAAACCGTCTGCGAGGGCATGCCCAAAAGCTACGCGGAAGGCTATGTCCCCGCCGTTTCAGGCGGCAATGCCATGTTCGTGCTGCCGCTCCGATCGAGCGACCCTGCCGTGACCTCCATCACCGTAACGCCCGTCATCGGAACGGATGAGCAGACGCCCTTTTCCTACGGCAATTATGAGTTCAACGTTTTGGCGGACGCAAACGGCGTGTTCGTCGTCCGCCTCTCTCTGCCGCTCAAGGCCAACCGCGTGAACGGGACGTACTGCGTCGCTTTCCGCGCACGCTATACCGACGGCGCTGGCGCGGCGCAGACGCAGGAGTTCCCCGTCTACCTCACGATCGCGGACGGCATGGACCCGAACGCTCCAGACCCCTCCGAAGCGCCCGCCGGCCTCCTCGCCATCGACGGCAAGAACCTCTACCCGGGCATGGCCAAGACGTATGCCGAGGGCTACATGCCGCTCGTCGAGAACGGCAGGGCACACATCGTGCTGCCGCTCGTGGGCGCAACCTACGACGGGCGCGTCACCGTCACTGCCGACCTGGGCGCGACAACGGACAGCCCCTTTGTCTATGGCAATTACAGCCAAACCGCCACGCCCTACGGCTGGGGCGGCCTCTATCTGTTCTCCTTTGAGATCCCTCTCGCAGGCGGCCGCTACAACGGCTCCTACCCCGTCATCCTGCGCGCGGAATACCTCAATGCGCGCGGCGCGCAGACCCAGCAGGCCTTTACCGTGTATGTAACGGTCACCGACGGCAAGAACCCGCCCGACCCCAACGACGTGCAGAAGGTGGAAGCCGAGCGGCCGGAGCTTTTCATCTCCCAATGCGTCATCGAGCCCACGACCGTCGGCGGCAATGAAGTATTTACCGTGCGCGTGACGGTAGAGAACATCGGCAACATCCGCGCGCGCAGCGTGAAGCTCTCCTGGTCGAGCGCCGCGCCGGGCATCCTCCCGGCAGAGACCGCGAACGCGAAGCTGCTAGAAAACATCGCGGCGGGTGAACGCGCGGAGGCGAGCTTCCAGCTCAAGACCACCAAGGACGTGCTCGCGGGCAGCCAGCCCTTCACGGTGGCGCTCGATTATGTGGATCTTTATGGCGGCACATATACGGC
>OHGK01001618.1_pt1 | contig 11606 bp, 8 predicted proteins | sample 1567671 | NCBI WGS metagenome assembly OHGK01 (sample SAMEA3879577, study PRJEB24766) | human gut metagenome | biome: human-associated habitat; feature: feces | place: USA | collected 1985/1987 | reverse complement strand
GCCGCAGCGGCACAAAACCTGCCCCTGCCGCCGCAAAAAGCGCTTATTGCCGCTACAACCGGCATTGGGCAGTATACGGCAGGCCAGCTTTTAAAATTTGCCGGCATAACTGCCAAAGGCGGTATTACAAACGAAAATGCTGCCGCGCTGGCAGATGCCATTGGCACCTTGCAAAAAAATATAAACGCTGCCAAAGCCGGTACTGCGCCTGTATATGCCATTATTACCCGCACCAATACCGTTAAAACAATTCTTCCGTTTAAACCTTTGCAGCTTACAGGCGGCGAAACCGTAAAAGAGTTTGCCTCGCTTAACAGCGCCGTTGCCTTTGCGCAAAGCCTTACGCCCGTTCTTTTGCCGGAACAGGAGGTTTTAAACAAAACAGTAAATGCGGAAACCGAAAAGCTGCAGAAGAAAATACTGCTTTTAAAAGAAGAACTTGCCGCGGCGGAAGATGCCGAACAGCAGCGCATTATTGCCGATACCTTAATGGCAAATTTGTACCGCATTGCCAAAGGCAGAAGTGAATGTACGCTGGAAAATATTTATGACGGCACGCCGCTGACAATAAAACTTGCGCCCGATTTAACTGCCAGCGAAAACGCGCAAAAATACTATAAGCGCTATAATAAATTAAAACGTGCGCAGGCAGAAATTAAAGAACAGCTGAAACTTACGGAAGAAGCAGTTGAATATCTGGGAAGCATCGACATTGCCCTTAAACTTGTACAAACAAGGGCCGAAGTTGCTGAAATTAAGGCAGAACTTGCTGCCGCAGGTTTTATAACAGTAAAAAATACCAAAAATAAAATGCCGCAGGCAAAATCAACACCAACAATTATTAAACTTTCGGAAGATACGGCTTTATATATCGGCAAAAACAACAAACAAAACGATTACGTTACTTTTTCAATCGGCAGCGGCAATGATTTATGGTTCCATACCAAAAACATTCCCGGCTCGCACGTTATTTTAAAAACAACTCTGCCGCAGGCAGATGAAAAAGACATTCAAACTGCGGCAACGCTGACAGGATATTTTAGCAAAGCCCGCGGCGGCAGTAAAATACCCGTAGACTGTACCTTGAGAAAATTTGTAAAAAAGCCAAGCGGTGCCAAGCCCGGCTTTGTTATTTACACTAACCAGACAACATATTATGTAACGCCAGAAGAAGAAGCAATAAACAAATTAATAAATTAAACAAAAACTGCACCAAAAGCTATGATATGCACAATAGCTTTAACGGTGCAGTTTTTTACTGCAATAAATATTTATTTAACAAGTCAATGTCAAAAGCATATTCTTGTGCTGTCTGTTTTGTTATCTCCCCTGTTTTTGCCAAATATGCCAGCGCGTAATCCATGCACTGCATTCCCTGCTGCCTTCCGCTTTGCATATAACTTGCAAGCTGATGTGCCTTTCCGTCACGCAAAAGGCTGCGCACAGCCTGCGTAAAGGTTAAAACTTCAAAAGCTGCCGTTCTTCCGCCATGGCAGCCCGGAACAAGCTGCTGCGCTATAACAGCCTGTAAATTTTCTGCAAGCTGCGCACGCATTTGCTGCTGTTTTTCCGGCGCAAAAAAATCCAGCATCCGCGATACTGCCAAAACAGCACTGCGCGTATGCAACGTTGCAAGCACCAAATGCCCTGTTTCGGCAGCGGAAACTGCACCGGCAGCAGTTTGTGCATCACGCAGCTCTCCAATCATAATAACGTCAGGGTCCTGGCGCAGTGCCGCACGCAGGCCAAGTGCAAAACTGACGGTATCACTGCCAACCTGCCGCTGGCTGATAATGCTTTTATCTTCTGTAAACCTGTATTCAGGCGGGTCCTCCAAAGTAACAATATGCGCACTTTTATTACGGTTAATAAAATCAACCATAGCCGCCAGGGTTGTGCTTTTGCCGCTTCCGGCCGGGCCGGTTACCAGAATAAGCCCGCTGCGCTGCATGGCAAGTTTCTCCAAAACAGGCGGAGTGTTCAAGTCTGATAACGATGGTACTGCACTTTTTATTATTCTTACGGCAAGTGCCTGAAAGCCATTCTGCAAATATCCGTGCACCCTAAAACTTCCTGCACCGTCAATACGGCAGCAAAAATCCGCTTCTGTTTCATTAACGGCACAAGTTCCGTACTGCTCAATAAAAGATGTAATTGCATTTTCACTTACAGCAGATAAATTCTGCCTGTTTAAAACGCCGTTAATTCTGAATACCGGCACTCCGCCTGCTTTTATATGCACGTCCGAAGCGTTTTGGCACACGGCTTCCTTTAAAATATGTTCCAGCATTTTTACTCCTTAATGCACAGCCTGCAAAACTTCCGCTAAAGAAGTGTGCCCTTTTAAAACTTTTTGCACTCCGTCGCTGTGCATACTTACTGCACCGAATTTTTCTGCTTCCGCAAAAAGCGCTTCTTCCTGCGCCTTGCACAAAATAAATTTTTTCAGTTCCGGCACAACAGGCATTACCTCCTGCAAAGCCATACGCCCTAAATAACCAGTTCCGCGGCATTTTTCACAGCCGCTGCCCTTATAAAGCGTTAAACCGTCGCCGCTGTTAATGTTTAAATAAGCCTTTTCTTCCGCATTAGCGGCATAAGCAGTTTTGCAGTGCGGGCAAATGCGCCGCACTAACCTTTGCGCAACAACTCCGCGCAGGGCAGATGCAACCAAAAACGGCTCTATACCCATATCGACAAGCCGCACCGCCGCTCCTGCGGCATTATTGGTATGCAGCGTGCTGAACACCAAATGCCCGGTAAGCGCTGCACGTATGGCAGTTGCTGCCGTATCAAGGCTGCGTATTTCACCAAGCATAATAATATCCGGGTCCTGCCGCAAAATGCTGCGCAGCCCGCTTGCAAAGGTCAGCCCGGCCTTTTCGTTTACAGCAACCTGGCTTATGCCGTTAATGCGGTATTCCACAGGGTCTTCTATGGTTACAATATTGCGTTCGCTGCTGTTAAGCTCTGCCAGCGTGGCATAAAGCGTTGTGGTTTTGCCGCTGCCGGTCGGCCCCGTTAACAGCACAATGCCGCTGCCGTAATTATAAAGCCTGCGGTAAAGCGCTAAATTTTCCGGCGTAAAATTAAGTTCATCCAAATTCAGGGCAAACTTTTCCCTGTCTAAAATACGTATAACAATTTTCTCTCCTAAAATAGTCGGCAGCGAAGATATACGCAAATCAATATTGCGTCCGTCAAGTTCCAGCTTAATGCTGCCATCCTGCGGCAGGCGTTTTTCGGCAATATCCATGCCAGCCAGCACCTTTACGCGCGAAACAACAGCCTGCATAAGCGTTTTATTCATTTCGGCTTCTTTGTAAAGAACGCCGTCGATACGCATACGCACACACGCATTGTTTTCTCCCGGCTCTATATGTATATCGCTCGCGCCAGTTGCAGCGGCTTTGGCAATAAGGCCGTCAGCCGCCTTTACGGCATCAGCGTTTTCTTCTTTTTTAAACAATGTCCGTTCGGTTTGTATTATCAACTTTTTCTCTCCATTACAAAAATTTGCAGCTTTATTATTATAACCAGCAAAAATAATATCTTCAAGTAAATTTTTATGGTATAATATTGAACCGAAATTGCGGATACCGGAGGTTTATTGGAGGAACAGCTTCTGGAACACATTAAATTACAACGCCCGCCGCTTGTTTTATGCTTAACGGCAGGCACAATGCTGATTTTAAGCGCTTTGCAGTTTACGCTTTCAGACACTGCGCAAAAACATGCGCCGGTAAGCAGCCATGCAGTTTATACCCCCATTCAACTGCCGCCGGCTGCTAAAAGCATCAAACCGCAGCGCAACCCATTTCTGGCTCCGGCCGCGCCGGATATTAAACGCCAAACTGCCGCCTTAACCCCCGTTTTAAAAGGAACTATACAAAACGGCAGCACCATCATGGCAATTATGGAATTTGCAGGCCAAAGCAATTACTATCAGCCGGGCAGCAAAATTAACGGCTTTACCGTACGCAGTATCACCCCAAACAGCGTACTGCTCGAAAAAGGCTCCCAAACGCTTATGTTAAAAGCCGGAGGAACAGCCCATGACTAAAATTTTTACTGCTCTTTTAACTACTTTATTAATTGCGGCTTCGCCTTTGGCTTATGCAAACGGTATTACGCTTAACGTGCGCGACGGCCAGGTACGCGATGTACTCGCTTCCGTTGCAGCACTTTCCGGCAAAAGCATTGTTGCCGACAGTTCCGTGCAGGGCACGGTTACGCTTAACCTTAAAGACGTGCCTTTTGACACCGCACTGCGTATAATTACTGCTGCCAAAGGTTTAAGTTACCGCCTTACCGGTGATGTTATACTGGTTGGCTCTGCCGCAGGCATGGAAAAATTTAACGATACGGCCAGTATTATTAAACTGAACTACGCCAAAGCGGAAGAACTTAAAACGGCACTGGCACCGCTTATTGGCACCAACAGCAAAATAAGCACCGATACTGTTACCAACAGCATTATTTTTACCGGCACCCCCACCGATGAAATGCGCCTGCGCAGCGCAGTAGCCGCACTTGATACTGCCACGCAGCAGGTAACACTTGAAGCCAAAATAATTGCGGTAAACCGCGAAGACAGCGAAAACCTCGGCATCAGCTGGAACTGGGATAAAATACCGCAAAACAGCAATTACTACGGCAATGACGATGATAGCGATGATTCTGATAACGAAAATTTTGGCGGCGTAGTACATTTTGGCGCTAATTATGAATTCCGTTTTAACGCTGTTTTAAACGCCCTTTTTGCCAAAGGCAAAGCCAAAATTCTGGCAACACCGCGCATAATAACCATACCCGGGCGTGAAGCAAGTATATTTATAGGCGATCACATACCTGTTACCACGGAGAAAATAGAAAATTCCGTTACAACTAACACTACCGATTACGTTGACGCCGGTATTAAACTGCAATACACGCCGATAGTAAGCAGCGACGGTATGATAACCTCGGTTGTGCATACGGAAGTAAGCACCCCCACACTTATTTCCGAACTGAAAAACTACAAAATAACAAGCCGCACAGCTGATACTACCGTCAGGATGCGCGACGGAGAAACTCTTGTAATAGGCGGTTTAATCAATGAAGAAGAACAAAAACGTCTGCAAAAAGTACCGTTCTTATCAAACATTCCGCTTTTAGGCGAACTGTTTAAAAACCGTACTACCAGCAAAACAAAAACCGAAGTTATTATGATTTTAACGCCGCATTTAACAAACCCCGGCGAATCACCGGCAATTTACGATACTAAATTGCTGGAAAGCGGCAGTATTTTTGATAACCAAAATTAAATATTGATATAAAAAAGAGCGGCTTGCCGCTCTTTTTTTATGCAAAACAGGCATTATACAAAAGTATAATGCCTGTTTTAAACTTTTATTTTTCCAATATCAGCAAAGCAACCGTTTCAATATGGACACACATCGGAAACATATCTACCGGCTGTGCTTTTACTGCTTTGTAGCCGTTTTCCGTTAAAAATGCCATATCGCGTGCTAATGAAGCAGGATTGCATGATACATAAACAATTTTTTCAGGTTTTACTCCGGCAATGGCTGCCAAAACCTTTTTATCACAACCTGCGCGCGGAGGGTCAAGCAACACTGTATCCGGCTTTACGCCGCTTTTTAACAACGCCGGCATTTCCACGGCAGCGTCGCCGCAAATAAACTCTGCATTTGCAATATTATTCGCTTTGGCGTTTTCGTTGGCGTCTTTAATGGCAGGCTCAACAATTTCTATGCCGTACACTTTGCGTGCCTTTTGTGCCAGATACAGCGAAATAGTACCGGTACCGCAGTAACAGTCAATAACCGTTTCTTTACCGCTCAGCGCAGCAAAATCCAGCGCCGTGGCGTAAAGCTTTTCGGTCTGCGCGCTGTTTACCTGAAAGAAAGACAGCGGCGAAATATTAAATTTTAAATTGCCAAGCCTGTCTTTAATTGTGCTTTTGCCATACAGAACACGGTTTTTAGCGCCCATAATTATGTTGGTACGCTTTTTGTTAATGTTCTGCACAATGCTTTTTAAACCGTCCACTTCAGTTTTAAGCATTGTTACAAGCTCGCCTGCATGCGGAATATCATAGCAGGCTGTAACAATTACAGCCATAACTTCGCCGGTTTTAGTCCCTGCACGCCCCATAACATGGCGTACAACGCCTTTGCCGGTAGTTTCGTCATAAGCAGAAATATTAAACTGCTGCATCCATTGGCGCACAACCTGCATAATTTTGTTGTTAGCCTGCTTTTGGATAAGGCAGTCATCAATATTTATAACGTTATGGGTTAAAGCCGCATAGCAGCCAATTTGAATTTTTCCTTCCGTTTTAGCTGCCGGAAACTGCATTTTATTGCGGTAATGCCATGGGTTTTCCATGCCCAGCACCGGCAGCACTTCGCAGCCGGTAATATGCCCAATACGCTCAATGGCATCTTTAACCTGCTGCCTTTTAACGCTTAACTGCCCTTTGTAGTTTAAATGCTGCAATTGGCAGCCGCCGCATTTTTCATAAAAAGAACATTGCGGTTTAACACGCTGCGGAGATTCTTCCAAAATTTTTAAAATTCTGCCGGAAGCATAGGATTTTTTTACCTGAAATAATTTTACGGATACTTTTTCTCCTGGCAGGGCGCCGTGTACAAAAACCGTAAATCCATCAGCCTTGCCCACGCCTTCGCCGCTGCTGCCAAGCCCTGTTATATTTACTTCAATTATGTCGTTTAATTTAAATGGTGGTTGTTGTTTAGTCATTTCTGCCCCTGATTTTTATTATAAACTGCCGTCCTGCATCCAATACAGCCTTACAGGCAGGTTGGATGCACCCGGCGGCGACCAGATAAAGCTGTATGTTCCCGGTTCCAAAACTCCAAGCTTAAGCAAATCGTCATAACTGTCGCCTATTGCCACTTTATCCTGCGGCAAAGGCAGAATTTTTTCTTCACCGGCTTTTTTCAGCACGCCGTAACCGGCAAACAAACCGCCCAGCGGATTTAAATACATTGCCGCCGGTTTATTGCCGCTGATTGTAAAATTAACAGAATATACAATACCATAATTGCCGTAGTTTACTGCATCTTTGCTTGTTGTGCCGTCCTTGCCGCGCGCAAAGCCCTGTTCTTCGGATGCCAGTTCAAGCATATACACCTTGTTGTTATCGGTATTCAGCGGCGCAGATACAGTGTAATTCCAGTCCGCATCGTCAAAAGTGCCCCTTAACGGATGCTCGTCCATAGGCTGAACAGGTGCGTATTCATTGTATAAATCCAAATCTGTTTTTTCGTCGCACATAATAACGCTTACCTGCACAGGCCTGTCGGTGTGTAAATCAATAGTACCCACCAAAAGCTGCGCCGGTTCAAGCACATAGCCTCGGCCGGTTAAAAGCTCTGTATTATTGCCAAAGCCAAGTTTTCCTTCCGTTTTATTATGAACGCCGGAAAAATATTTTTGCTGGGTTTCCTTGCCAACCTTTAAATAATGCCAGCCCGCATTGCCGATGCTGTTGTTGGCAACGCTGTATTTAACCGGACGCATTTGTTCGTTGCTGAGTATAACGGCGAGCTTTTTATTGGTGTCCATAGCATTTACATGATGAAAGAAAATCCTTACATCACCGCTTACGGTATCGCGGTACAAAACGCCGTTTCTGTAAACCATTTCCGGGCTGTCAGAAAAAATCAGCGTTGAACCGGAAGTGGTTTTCTGCGCAGTTACTTCTGTATAAGTTTCAGGCAAACCGCGCCCTGTAATAAGTTCATCAGAAGCAAAAGCGTTTAAAGGCAAAAATGCCATACAACTAATTGCCAGAGTTTGAAAACATTTTTTAAGCCTCACGATTAACCTCCAATAGATGTTTACTGTTTATTATAACACAAATACTGCAATTGTATTTTATTTTTACAGCTCAGAATTTAAAAATAAATTGTAGCACCACAATCGTTTCCGCATTAATAAAATAAGGCGTAAAAAATATACTCAATACCACTCGTATATGACTGCACCCCAAAAGTCTAACTTTTGGGGTGCAATTCACTCAACCGGCGGTTTTGATTTATATTCTGTTTTTATACATTTTTTCGTAATACTTCTGGTATTCTCCGCTGATAATTTCCTGCCACCAGTCTTTATTTGCTAAATACCATTCAATCGTTTTGGCTATGCCGTCCTCAAACTTCGTCTGCGGCAGCCAGCCAAGTTCATTGTGTATTTTGGTCGGGTCTATTGCATAACGCCTGTCATGACCGGGACGGTCTTTTACAAAAGTAATTAAATCTTCGCTTTTGCCAAGCGCCTTTAAAATAATTTTTACAACATCCAAATTACTTTTTTCGTTATGCCCACCTACGTTATAAACTTCGCCCTCCCGCCCACGGCGGATAATTAAATCAATCGCACTGCAATGGTCTTCTACATACAGCCAGTCGCGCACGTTAGCACCATCACCGTAAACCGGCAATGCTTTATCATGCAGGGCATTAATAATCATTAGCGGTATTAACTTTTCAGGAAAGTGATATGGACCGTAGTTATTAGAACAGCGTGAAATTGTTACCGGCAAACCATACGTTCTGTGGTAGGCCAAAACCAATAAATCTGCACTGGCTTTAGATGCCGAATATGGGCTTGATGTATGCAGCGGCGTTGCTTCTGTGAAGAACAAATCCGGCCTATCCAACGGCAAATCACCGTACACTTCATCCGTACTTACCTGATGGTAACGCTTAATGCCGTACTTGCGACAGGCGTCCATCAGTACGCCAGTACCAATAACATTAGTTTTTAAAAACAGCTCCGGCTCCAAAATGCTGCGGTCAACATGGCTTTCCGCCGCAAAGTTCACCACAATATCAGGCTTTTCCGCTTCAAACAACCTGTAAACAAAATCACGGTCGGCAATATCGCCGAGCACAAACTTAAAGTTCGGCTGCTCCATAGCCCCCTTCAAGCTGCTTAAATTTCCCGCATACGTCAGCTTATCCAAGCAAATAAATTCGTCCTCCGGATGCTGCTTAAGTTCATAATATATAAAATTACTGCCAATAAACCCGGCCCCGCCGGTGATGATGAGTTTCATTGTTTAATTTTTAATTCCTTTCTCTTGACAAGATCTAAATGAGTAATATCATTAGCACTTATTTTCCCATTTTGATAACTTTCTTCAATTTCTTTTAACAGCTCCGTTTCAGTGCAGTTTAACCCATTTAAACGTTCGATTTCTATATTATTTTTTCCAGAATATACTTGCGTGCTAATCTTGATTGGTGATTCTTCTTTTAAGGCAGTATCTTTAGAAATGATTTCAATATTTTTATTTATAAATTTAATTATTACATCAATTTCCTTTTTAGGTTCTTCAATAGGTATTCTTTCTTTTAATAGTTTTAATTCTTGCAACATTGGTTGAAACAAAATTTCTTTCAAAATATCTATATTATGATTATTGTCTTTCAACTCAAGTGCTGACCTAACATTATGTGTATTTATATAACCAAATGAACTTAATGCAGTTAAGTATTTTAATAAAAATTGCCAGTAACTATCATGCACATTCATATTGTTAATAACCTTCAAGTCATTAAATTTATTTATAACAAAAAAATAAATATTTTTACTTCTTAAATTGCAATATTTTAAACATCTAATCAATTCTAAATTAACCGTATCTAATTTTTTGTATGTAAAATAAAAGCTCAAAAACTTTAACCAATCACTTTCTTTGCTAGTGGCAATTGACATAGCCTGAAATAAAGTATGAAATTCTAGTATTCCCCTATAAAAAGATACTATATTTCCTGTTTCATCTTTATATTCTTGTTTATACATTTTATTCATAAAATTATTAAATTCATCCATCATTTTATCATCAGGCAAACCTAATACATCTCTTATTAATATTCTAACTAATTGTTCCATATCCGTATATTCAGAATTACCTTTACATAATAAATGCCAAAAGACTCGATTTACTTTATCATTATAATTATTATTTCTTAATTCTAACCATTTTGAAAAGTATCCACCGATAAATACGGTTACAATTAGTGTAATTAAAGCCTGAATCACAGTATTATTAGAAAAATCTTTTTCCGATAATTTAATAATTAAATCATAAATTAAATATCCAAACCAGCCAAACAATCCAAATCCAACTATTATAGCTATAATGCTATAAAACCAATATCCTTTTTTTTCAGTATTCATAACTCACCTCATTTTACAAAAATTCTGCAACTATTTCTTTTAAATAACTATTATTAAACCAGAAACATTGTTTGGTAAATTCATTAGCTCCAGTAACTTTGTCTTTAACTGGAAGTGATATTGTATCTTTAGAATCCTTTCCGTGTGGTCTAACATGACATACACCATTATCACTCATTCCTGGAAAATTGGTAATTCTTCTTCCTCTTCTATCAATATAATTTACTATGTTACCACTTCTAATAACTTCTTGAGTTTTTTTATACATTGATTTTACTTTTGATTCAATAATAATTTCTGGCATGTTCCATAATTTTATTCCTTTAAATACATATTCTCTATTTTCTTCTTTAAATATAAAGAACATATATTTAGTAGTTTCTAATTCTTCTTTTAAGTTAGAATTTTCAAAATCTGTATTCATTATTTCATCAAATTTAAAATATGGAAATGACATTGATTCTATAATTCTTCCGTTTGATTCTACTCTAATAGTTTTTGGTATGATATTAGCTTTGGTAAATTCATCTGTATCTTTTAGTTTAGATTTAACATTAAACATTCTATTAATAATCATATTTAGTACATTTTTTGCTTTAGAATCAATATTCAACTCTTTCATTAGTTCAAATTGAGTCTTGCCTTTATATTTATTAATAACATTTTGAATAAAATCGTTAAATGAAGCATCTGTATCTTTTAATACTTTTTCAACATTAGAATAATCTCCAATATATTTTCTAACAAGTTGAGTCATATATGAATTTTTAAAGCAAAATGCCCTTTGCATTGCTGGAATATCACTAAACGGTTGTTCTCTTGTAGATAATGCATTAGCACCCTTAGAACATGCGCCTAAATACATTGTATCAGCCTCAGAAATTTCATGTGCCTTTCCTTCACGAATTTTATTGATAATAAAGTTCCAGTCTTCTTCAATCTGTTTTAAATCTTCATTTTTTTCTAATTCTAGTAATTTTTCATGAGTTATAATTAAGTCTTTTTTATCTTTATTAGCTTCCCATAAATACCATAATAATTGAATTTTATTATTTTTATACCAAAAATGACTATTTCTAAACGTATTTTTATATTCTGTCATATAGTCAATAATATTTAGGACTAATCTTTCTTTAGCAGATAATTTACCACCTTTAATCTTTTTATAAGGTGTAACCTTAAGTTCTATACCTGCTGGCATAAAATCAGGTTCTGAGTCACTATTATTATCCATGCCAAATAGATATTTTTCAATTAATTGACCTAGTCCACCTTTATTTGCTTCCTTATCTTCTATAGTTATAACTTCAGTATTTAAAATGTCATTTACAGACTTTCCTATTGCAGATTTAGATATAAGTTCTATTTCCTGCCTATTATACAATCTT
>OHGK01001614.1_pt1 | contig 11621 bp, 6 predicted proteins | sample 1567671 | NCBI WGS metagenome assembly OHGK01 (sample SAMEA3879577, study PRJEB24766) | human gut metagenome | biome: human-associated habitat; feature: feces | place: USA | collected 1985/1987 | reverse complement strand
CTCTAAATCTAAAACCGATGTGGTCGTCCCGCCAGGCGGACGCCCACACGAATCATCACAAACACGAAAATCTCGGCGGCAACAATGCCGAGATATAAAAGCGCCAGATTCCGTGCGAAGGTTTCCGGCAATATCTTGCACAGCACATCTCCGGTTGAGAAGTAGCTGTAATCCCCTCGAAATATCATGTTACGCAGTCCTGAATAGACCTCTCTTTTTGATGTCACGATCCGCAACATCAAAAGCGCCACCAGACACGCGCCGCCTGCACTTCCATAAAAACACGGCATCGTCTCCCGCCTGCGCCAAAGCCTGCGAAAACTGTATATCATCCCGGCCAGCGATGCAATGGACAAAATCCATGCGAACCGGTAATACCCTTTCAATCGGTTCAGCTGATGCACATTTTCGTCCGATAATTCATATCCTGCAATCCTGTATTTTCCTGTAAAAAAGCGACAATACGAATCTGCAATCTGTCCGTAGTAAAGCTCTGCCTCTGCCTTGCTGATCTCCACGGTCACACCGTTACGGTAGTCCGTCGAAGACAGCCGGTACACACTTCGGTTAAACGCCAGCAGGCACACAGCAAAGCTCAAAATAAACACCGCAATGCAGACACTCGCCAGCCATTGAAACTTTCTATATTCTTCTCTTTTCATAATAATTGATTACTATCTTTTTCCTGTAAAATCTTAAAAACCTATAAGCTTATTTATTTTACCATTTCCGCCCTGCAAAGTAAAGAAACCATTTTATAAATGCGTCCAATATCGCTGGAATTCTGCGTCATTTTTGCCTTGCGTCATATGCTGTTTTCCTCTATAATAATAGTAGTTTTTTTATACAGCATGAGGTGGTGGGGCGATAATGGCATCAAGCAATTTTGTAAATGGAAATGACGTGGCTACATTTGTCTTGGAGACAGATGCACCATACAATATTTTAGACTTTGACCAGGGGCTTTGTACAATGACCGGATACTCTCCGCGTGAATTGTCCAAGAAGATCTGTACCCTGGATAATCTGTTATATGTGGAGGATTTCACAGAAGTGATCGCCTCCATGAACTATCAGTTAAGTATCTCGAATCTGATCAGTATCCAGCATCGGATCGTGACGAAGAGCGGTACGGTGCTTACGGTTCTTTGCAATGGACAGGCATTTTCTTTGAACGATGGTCGTGACGTATTACAGTGCGTTTTTACCGATATCACGAATCTGGAAAATGCAGCGAACGAGACCGTCCGTGCCAAGACCGATCTGGAGATTTTCGCAAATACCGTTCCGAGCGGCGTGAGCAAGCATCTGCTCGACAACAATCTCTCTCTTTTATGGGCAAATAATTTCTTTTATGATATGTGTGGCTACTCTGAGCATGATTACAAGGAGAAGTTCGGCAAGAGCACACTGCAGCTCGTATTGAGTGAGGATCTGGCGCTTGTGATTGACGCACTCGCTGACCTGACGGAAAACGAGGAGAATTCCAAGATCATGAACTTCCGTATCCAGTGTGCGGATGGCAATATCAAATGGGTCAATGCAGTCATCGCCCGCTCCGGTTCCGAGGAACAAGGCTTCCCGGTTGTAAACCTCGTTATGTCAGATATTACAAGTCTGAAGATTGCAGAGACAAAGGCAATGCTCGAAGAGCAGAAATATCTGATCATCTCTGATATCTCTGAGGAACTTCCTTACGAATATGATATTGCAACCGATACAATCACCTTTGCCGAGAAGTTCAACCATATCTTTGAAGGTGAATCTGTGATTGAGAACCCGACCGAAAATATGCTCAAGATGGGACTCGTCTCTTACGATACACAGTCCGCGATCGAAGAGCTGTTTTATCTGGCAAAAGCCGGCACAGAATATCATTCGACAGAGTTCAAATTAAATACGAAAAATGGTGGTTTCCAGTGGTACTTCTCCACATTCTCCACCATCTACGACGAGGAGGGAACGCCGCTTCGTGTCGTTGGTCTGCTCCGGAATATCCATGCCCAGAAGGTGGAACAGCAAAAGCTTCTGATCCGTGCAGAGACCGATCAGATGACCGGACTTTACAACAAGGCGACAACCGAGAGCAAAATTCAAGCATCCCTGCGTGAACTAAACGGAAACAGCTATCAGGTTCTGATGTTGGTCGATATTGATGATTTCAAGAAGATCAATGATACATTTGGACATTTGAAGGGTGACGAAGTCATCGTCGACATTGCAAAGGCGCTGCAGGAATTCAAAGGCGATTACGGCATTGCCGGGCGTCTCGGCGGCGACGAATTCTGCGTATTTTTATCCAATGTGTTAGATACCCAGCTTGCAAGCGAAAAAGCCGTTATGATCGCCGATCGTCTGCGTGAGCTGTACCAGCACGATTGCAAGGTCACACTCAGTATCGGTATCGCCGCAACGAACCAGCAGATTCCATATAACGTCCTGCTGGAAAATGCAGATACTGCCCTGTATCAGGCGAAGTTAAACGGCAAAAACGGCTACTTCTTCTATGCCGATGATATGGAACGTGGGAAGTACGAAAATGATCGTTCCGAGCCGACAGCAAAAGAAACAGGAACCTCTGCTCTTCTGGATTCCCTGCTTTCTACACTGTTTGCCAGCACCAACACCTACACTGCGATCGAACAGGCAATGGCAATCGTAGGCGAGCACTACGCCATCGACAAGATCAGCATCTGGGAATACAGCTACAACAAGAGCTTCGTTGACTGTACGCATCAATGGTGCAAAAAGGGAATCAACAACGATATGACGCTCCGCCAGCATACGCCTGCTGCGATTCTGGAGGAATTATCTGCGATGGGAACGGACGGCATTACCTATTCCTCCGATACATCTTTGATCAAGACAAACACCGCAAGCATGAACCCGTATGCGGAAGGCATCCGCAAGCTCATGCAGTGCGATATCAATACAAACGGCAAACGGATTGGCTTTATCAGCTTCTATTCCATGGACAAAGACGTCACATGGAACGCGCAGACATTGACCGCATTTAAGCAGATCTTCCGCCTGTTCGGAGAAGCGATCAAGACAAAACAGGCAAACCGCGCGATGTCATTGCTGCGAGATGACACGATCAAGGCGTTTGATCTCGTACAGAATCCGATGGTCGTTGTCGACAAGGATTCCTACGACGTCATGTATTTCAACGAATGTGCGCGGGAATATTTCCCAAAACTTGCTTTAAACAGCAAATGCTACACCTGCCTGCAGCAGGAAAGCGGGCCTTGCCGTGATTGTCCGGTACATAAGATCTCTGACAGTAATCCGACTGTTGGCTGCATCAAGCACAATCGCACGCTCGACGAGCCGCTGGATGTCCATATGACAACGATCAACTGGAGTTCCGGCAGCCATACATTTTTGATTTCAACCTCCGCACACAAGGAGACAAAGGCAGAACAGCTCCGCAAGGAACTCGAGCAGAACATCAACATCGAAAAGCGCATTGCCGAGGCTTCTTACCGCGATATTGTAACCGGATATGGAAACTTCGAGAAGTTCAAGGTCGATGCACAGGCAATCTTAAACGACAACCCGGACACCGATTATGTTATGTTCTACTTTAACATCAAGAACTTCAAATACATCAACGAAACCTATGGTCATAATGTGGGCGATCAGACGCTCAAGGCAGTCGCAGATGTATTGAACAAATATATGCAGGAAGGTGAGACATTTGCCCGTGTCATCAGCGATACTTACATCATGCTGATTCACTACAAGGCAGAAGATCAGTTTATGTCCATCTTCAACAACATCAAGGCAGAGGTGCATGATGCATGCCTTGCCATTCAGGATCGGTTCGTCGTAGACTTCACGACCGGAATTCTTATCATCGACGAAACAATGCACAGCTACAGCATCAACCGCTTAGTCGACCGCGCAATGATGGCTGGCAAGTCCATCGATGCTTCAACCGGCGTATCGTATGCATTCTATGATGACGAATACCACAAGAAGGTATTGAACGATGCACAGCTTGAGAACAGCATCCACGGTGCCCTTGAGAACAACGAATTCTGTGCATATGTACAGCCAAAGTACGATATTGCATCGAAGAGCCTGATCGGTGGAGAACTTCTGGTGCGCTGGTTATCTCCTTCCAAGGGATTTTTGGAACCGGCAGCCTTTATCCCATCCTTCGAGAAGAACGGTTTCATCTATCAGATCGACTGTTTCATGCTCGAGCAGGCTTGTAAGTCCATCCGCCGGTATCTCGATTCCGACATCTACGTCATTCCGTTCTCCGTGAACCTGTCACGGGTAACGCTGGCGCATCCGGACTTCCTGTCAAAAGTACAGGAGATCGTCGAGAAGTACTACATTCCACATCATTATCTGGAATTCGAAATCACCGAGAGTATTTTCTCTGAGAATTACTCACAGATGATTGATGTGTTGAACAAGCTGAAATCGATGGATTTCATCATCAACATGGACGATTTTGGAACTGGCTACTCTTCCCTTACACTGCTCAAGGATCTGCCGATCGATGTCATCAAACTTGACCATGATTTCTTGTCCCGGTCAACGACAAACGACAAAAATGCAATCAGCATCCTGCGCAGTATCATCGAGATGGCACACACCCTCGATATCCGCGTTGTCAGCGAAGGCATCGAGACTGTCGAACAGCTGGAAATGCTCAGTTCCATCAACTGTGAAATCGGTCAGGGCTTCCTGTTTGCAAAACCTATGCCAATCGCAGATTACGATAAGATGATCCAGGACTATTCTGCAAGCTAAAATTTAGGTTTTTACGGGTTTTTTCATCAAAAAGTATTGACAGAAAAATGGCTTTTTGCTATTCTATGGTTTGTGTGTGAACACAATTAGAAATTTTCACTGGTCCAATCTGTCTAGTGGTGTGGACGGATTGTTCGTGTCTTGACCAAAGTGATAATTATATAAACTTAAACTATTATAATATTTTATGGAGGTGTCAGGTTTGGCTAATATCAAATCCGCAAAGAAGAGAATTCTTGTTATCGAGACAAAGACTTTAAGAAACAAAATGATCAAGTCTAAGATTAAGACTTTAGTTAAGAAGGTTGAGGCTGCTATCGAGGCAAACGATAAGGCTGCTGCAGAAGCTGCACTTCAGGTTGCTACATCCGAGATCAGCAAGGCTGCTTCAAAGGGAATCTACCACAAGAACAACGCTTCAAGAAAGATTTCCCGTTTAACACTTGCTGTTAACAAGCTTGCTTAATTATTTTATTGATAAATATATTTTAACCCAAAGAAAAAGACGCTTTCCGCGTCTTTTTCCTTTTCGTGTATGTTTCTTCAGATAGCTGTGCAACACCCATTTTTCCGGGATTCGTTTTAACACAATCTGAATCTCCTCGTGCTTTGCAATCGGCTGTACTAAGATGCTGTAAAGTTGCGCATTGTTTGCACCCCAGATATCAGTAAAGATCTGGTCTCCGACAAACAACGTATTCGTCCGGTCAGTACCAAGCTTCTGCATTGCCTGCACATATCCTCTGGCTGACGGTTTTCCTGCCTTATATACATAAGTTGCTCCAACCTGTTCATTGAAGGATTTTACACGTTCCTCATCGTTATTTGACACGAAGCAGACACCATATCCCATATCCTTTAATTTCTGTATCAATGCCTTTGCACGCGCATTGGCAGGTGCATCATGTTCCACCAGTGTATTGTCAACATCGAACAGTACCGCGCGGTATCCTTTGTCATAGAATGCCTGAAAATCAATATGATAGGTACTGTCGTAATATTCGTTTGGAAAAAATCTCTGAAACATATCGTGTTCTCCTAAGTCTTTATTCGTCTGTTTTCTAATACCGGTTAGACAGTTTATTCCGCATGAAAAAATTCATACACATTCTTCGCAACGGACTCTGGAATTCCCGGCACTTCTGCAAGCTCGCTGATTGTCGCTTCCCTGATCTTCCGTATCTCACCGAAATATTTGAGCAGCTGCTTCCGCCGATTCTCACCTACCCCCGGTATCTCATCGAGCACGGAATGTACCTGATTTTTGCTGCGGAGCTGCCGGTGATATTCTATCGCGAAGCGGTGCGCTTCATCCTGCAGTGCCGTCACCATCAACATCGCTTCACTGCCCTTCGGGAACTTCACTTCCACATTATTATAATACAAGCCTCTTGTTCTGTGGTTATCATCTTTTACCATACCACACACTGGAATGTCAAGCCCCAGGCTATCCAATACCATCAATGCAACGTTTACCTGTCCTTTACCACCATCCATCATAATGACATCTGGCAAAACATCCATCTTCTCATCTGTGAATCGTCTCGACAGCACTTCCTTCATGGATGCATAATCATCCGGACCCGTTACCGTCCGCAGCCGGAATTTACGATACGCATTCTTCTTCGGCTTTCCCTGTTCAAACACAACCATCGACGCCACTGACAATACGCCAGAGATATTGGAGATATCAAACGCCTCCATCCGGTTCGCCGACGGAATTCCAAGAAGCTCCGCAATCTCATTTGCCGCTCCGATTGTCCGCTTCTCCTGCCGCTTCACACGTTCCATATCCTGCGCTAGTACCAATCTCGCATTTTCTGCCGCCAGATCCAAGATCTTTTTCTTGTCTCCCTTCTGCGGCACAACAATCTGCACCTTCGATTCGCGCCGTTCACTCAAATACGCCTCTAAGATTTGCTGTTCCTCCGGCACTTCCGGAACCAGAATCTCTCTCGGCAGATACGGTGTCCCCGAATAAAACTGCTTGATAAATGCCGCCAGCACCTCTGACAACCGTTCCTTGCTGTTGCCATTCATATGATGATTTTCCCGTCCAAGCAGTTTACCATCCCGCACGAAGAATACGGTCACGACAATATCCTTGTCGTTCGATGCACACGCGATAACATCCCGATCTTCACCAGACGCCTTATTCATCTGCTGCTTATCCTCGATATGCCGGATACTCTCGATCAGATCCCGCGTCTCAGCCGCTTTCTCAAACTCCATTTCTTCCGCCTGCGCCCGCATCTGCTCCTGAAGTTCCGTCAATATCTCCTTGTAATTTCCATTCAGGAACGACAACGCCGCCTGCACCTGTCTGCCGTAATCCTCCTGACTGATCTTCCCATTGCAAGGTGCCTTACACTGCCCGATCTGGTAATACAGGCATGGGCGATCCTTGCCGATATCCTGCGGCAGTCTGCGGTTGCATGTACGCAGATGATAGAGCTTATTGATCAATTCCAGGATATCCTTGACTGCCCGTGCATTGGTGTATGGTCCGAAATATTTGGAATGATCCCGCTTCATAGAATGGCTGTATAAAAACCGTGGGAAAGCTTCCTCCACCGTCACGCGGATATACGGATAACCTTTGTCATCCGTCATCATCGTGTTATACTTCGGGCGGTACTCTTTGATCAGATTGCATTCCAGCACAAGTGCTTCCATCTCAGAGCTTGTCACGATATATTCAAAATACGCGATCTGCGACACCATTTTGGCAATCTTTGCAGATCCTCCGTGTCCATGTCCGGTCTGAAAATACTGCCGCACTCGGCTGTGCAGACTCACTGCCTTTCCCACATAGAGGATATCATCATTCTTGCTGTGCATGATATAGACACCCGGACTTTTCGGAAGCTTTTTCAGTTCCTCCTCCACGTCGAATATATACTGACTTTCCTCCGCGTTGTGGCTGGCACGATAAATATTCACATTGATTCGTTGTCTCTTCTCTGCCATGTTTCGATTGACTCCTGTTCTGTGCAGGTATTCAGAATAAAATTAGGAGGTATCCGTAAGATACCTCCCACTTTATAATAAAGGTTTTTTTGTGGTCTGATTATAAAAGATCTGCACGAAGCTTCTTGATCACCGTCAATGTCTTGTTACGAAGCTCTTCTGCTTCATATAACTGCAGCATAGAGTTCTTATCCAGCTTCGCATCTACAACGGAATTCAACCAGTCATTTACATACGCCTGTACATACTTTACATTTGCATCGGACTTGTCCTTCAATGTCACGATGATGTTGTTCAGGTTCTCGATCACGGTTGGCTGAAGTGTTGTATTATTGTTCTGTGTCTGTGCACCCTCATCAGATAACTCGATAACCTTACCAGTCTTTGTGATGATAACCTTCTTGTTCGGAGAGGATTCTGAACGAGAAGAGCTTCCACCCTTTCTGTCAAGGAGTTTTTCTACTACCTTGATCAGGCATACAACACTGTATGTAGCTTCCTCTGGTGTCTGCTGATCATTTCCCTTGTCCTCATACTGGTTCCACAGCCACTCAGACTTCAGGAGCATCTCCTCTATCTTTGTGTCAGACAACAGCTTCTGCAGATCTGGATCCATCGCAGGTCCAGAATTCTTACCAAAGAACTTACCGCCAGACTGTGGTGCCTCTGCCTTCTTGTACTTTGCAGGAACTACAATCTCTGCGTAGGTCTTAATCAACTGCTTTTCAGCTACCTTTGGATCATAGTTATTATTAATAATATTGATTCTACCACTGTTCAAACCGTTGCAGATCATATCCTCTGCTGTCATAAATACGAGTGCCTTCTGGCGATCATCAATCATCTGCTTGATCTCGTAGTTTGTCTTAGACTTCTCAAGGATAGAATTCTTACGAACCTTAAACGCCTTAATCTTCTCCTTTACACTGAAGAACAGCTTGAGCAGAGAAGGATTCGCGTTAACATAATTTCCAATCCATGTAAGCTCTACATACTGATGCTCAATCTTGTTTGAGATCTCATATACATTGTAGCCATCAAAGATAACATTCAACGTTGTATAGAGTAAATCGAGAATCTCGTACTTTTCTTCCCATGACTTGTTGGAATTGTCCTGATTTACCAGATCCTTGATTCCACACTCATAGAACACCAGGTTATACTCGTACAAGCCTTCGAAGATATTGTGCTTGTCACTTAAGGAAGCACCTGCGCCAAGAATCTGCAGATTTTTCTTCATATTTGGCTCGTTCTCGATATAGAGATATACCTTTCTTACAAAGGAAGATACCTCTGCGATCAGTGTATCAATACGCTTGTTATAGATCTCCTGCTTAGAGATTGCATTGATCACACTTCTGCTCAGCACTGTTGTATCGGCTGCCGAATTCGTGTTGCGAATCAATTCCTTGAAGCTCTCATAGACTGACATATTGTCGATTGGAATATACTCTGCATTCAATCCATAAAACTCAAATGCCTTGTTGTATTCCTTGTTGTGAATATATGCGTTGAACAGTCCGATTGAGAACTGAATCTTATAATCATTTCCTACATGTGGGTCTTCTACTACATAATCAAACAATACTTCCAGATTGTTCATATATGCATCCGAATTTGCATTGTCCGCCGGAAGTCCCATCTCCATGATAACGTTGATCAGATCGAGATAACCCATAATTGCCTTATCAAAGTTCTTCGGTCTGTCATCATCCTCTAAAATCTGATAGCTCAGATTGATCAGCAATGGTGCAATACGCTCACCGATCAGACGCATCGCATCACCGAAGCACTCTCTCTGATACAGATAGATCAGCCAGATGCTGTAACGATAAATACCGGATGTGCTGATTGGAGCATCCACATCCAACGGATCGATATCGCCATATACAAACTTGAATAATGGTTCAATCCACTCTTCAATCTCATAACGTCCTGTCGCCTTGATGTTGGTGTCTACGAACTCACCCAACTCGTAAAGCTTTGTACACTGTGTCTTTACATCGTCATCAACCATCATATTCTTGAGGTCAAAATTACTATCCTTTAAATAGTCAATAACCAATGCATAAAATCCATCTTCTACCTGCTCATTCAGGAAACGAATCAACAGTCCTTTGTTATTTGATGCCGCAATTGTAAGGACATTGCTGTCTGATTCTGCGGTAATATTTGCTGGTAATGCCATTGCCATATACCCCCTTGTAATTAAATTTCACTACTTCGATTTTATAACAAAATACGAGGCAAAGTCAACCTTCGATTTGTCAATAATTCATAATTGGCATTGTGCATAATTGACAAAGCGTTTTCGACAAATGGAAACCTATTTTTTATCAAAATTGTACAATATTTCACAAATCATCAGACCTCAAAGCCTGCCATCCGAAGGATTGCCCGCGCATTTGTCGTTGTACATCTGCCATCGCGGATCTTATAGTCAAACCGCAGCTCATCTCCCTCATAATATTCCTGAAAATGATAGTTTACCGCCGGTGTCTGGTTCTTATCTGTAATGCTGCAAAGCTCAAAATCATGTGTAGAAACAACCGTCATGCAACGGCTGCCTGCGAGCTTCGTGATAACCTCCTTCGCACCGACGATACGGTCTGCGGAATTGGTTCCCTTGAAGATCTCATCGATCAGACAGAGCATTGGTTTTTCCTCTTTGCGGTAGACAGCCATCTCCTTGATGCGTAGAATCTCCGCATAGAAAGTGGAGATACCATGCGCCACATCGTCCTTTACCCGCATAGATGTAAAGATGCGCATATAAGATGCCTTCAATGTTTCTGCACAGACTGGTGCACCAAGATAAGCAAGTACCAGATTGATGGCAACCGTTCTTAAAAAGGTTGTCTTTCCAGACATATTTGATCCCGTGATAATCGTGATACCAGAGCCAAGTGTTACATCGTTGCCCTGTGCCTGATCTGGCAACAGCAATGGGTGATACAGATTCGTTCCCTCCAGATGCACCTCTGTCTCCGTATAATCAATCTGCCCTTCTCCAGTCTCCCGCACCATTCCCAGCACGGAAAAGCTCATCAGATCCTCCAACTCTGCGATCATGTCCGAGCATCCGGCAACCTGTGTTCCATATGTTTTCTTCCACCGTGAAACGACCGCTGCAAGCTGATAATCCCACAGGAAAAGTCCACACAGGATCTGATGTACTAATGGATTGAAAGAAATATTATATGCCTGACTGATTGCTTTTAATTTATGATACGCCCGGACCGCTCCGGTCGCCCCGCCTGCGCGCTGCTGCATCCTGGCAAGGACTTCGCTCTGAAATGCCTGTTCTGCGATCAAGGAGAGCATCACTTCGTATTCACCGCTCACGGTACTTGCGTAATAAACCGGCTGAATGATACCATCCGTCATGAACTTGGTCAGCCACGAAATGACAAGCAATGCCAGAAATCCAGCAAGTGGATATCCATAGGAAATCGTGCCAGTCAGGAACAACACCAGACTCACGATCTCACAGATTGGAAGCAAAAACCGTAATATATGTGCAAATACGGGGAGTTTTCCCTGTGCCACATCACCGCAAAAATCTTCAAATGCTTCCGCGTCAAACTTTTCTTTTTCCGCCTCCATCCTACGTCCGGCTGTCTCAAACTCTACGGCAAATTCCGGTTTCCCCGAAAGCTCTTTGATTGCAGCATGTCGCTGCTCCCGCTCCGCTTCCTCGATATACCGCGTTGTGAGATGGTCTGCAAATGTCTGTTTTCCCTTCTCTGTATGACAGACAGAAATCATCTGATACAGAGAATTCTCTCCAAGCAGATCAATATCTGCGGCAACACAATCGTCCTCGCGCAGATACACAGTTCCTTTCTCTTCAAACTTCCGCCATCCATCGGTAAAACGAT
>OHGK01001608.1_pt1 | contig 11657 bp, 9 predicted proteins | sample 1567671 | NCBI WGS metagenome assembly OHGK01 (sample SAMEA3879577, study PRJEB24766) | human gut metagenome | biome: human-associated habitat; feature: feces | place: USA | collected 1985/1987 | reverse complement strand
TTCTAAATGTGTAGCATATAATATTTATGATAAATTAGATAAAAAAAAATATATAGTAAGTTTAATAGATTTAAGCGAGTATGGAAGCAAAATAAATATGTTTAGTAACTTTCTTTTTAAAAATAATTTAGAACTTTTAAGTGGTTTATTTTTAAAATTAGTAAACAATAAATTAATGGCAATTAGTTATGAAAAACAATCTATAAAATGTTTTGATAGTGAAGAATTAAGAAGTATTTTTAGTACGTACAACCCAGACTTAGTTTTAACAACTCACTACTGTGCAAGTTATATTGTAACGTACTATAATAGACTTAAAATAACCAACACAAAAATAATTAGCATAGTAACAGATTACACAGCACATACTAGTTGGATAATGAATTCTAAAGAAATAGATAAATATGTTGTAAGTAACGAAATTTTAAAAAGTGACTTTATAAAGAAAGGAGTTGATACAAGTTCTATATATCCATATGGTTTACCAAGCAATTTATCTGCATCTACTGACGATTACGAGACAATTCTAAAAAAATACAGTTTAAAAAATGACAAACCCATATACTTATTCTTTATAGATATTGAAAGAGGCTTTGAATATTTTAAGACTATCATAAAAAAAGATTTACCAGTTTACTACATTCTTGCCACAAGTAAAAACATATCTTTAAAAGTTAAATGTGAAGAATACATATACAAAAATGATATTAAAAATGTATTAGTTCTAGGTTACACTAAAGATATAACTAATTTAATAAGTGTAAGTGACGTTATAATTTCAAAGCCAGGTAGCTCAACTATAAACGAGTGTATTCTTATGGGGAAGCCTTTAATATTAACTTCGCCATCTAATAGTAGTGAAGTATTTAATATGAAATATATTTTAAAAAATCACTTTGGAATGAAAGCAACTACTCCTATTTCACTTAAAAGGAAGATAAGTCTTTGTTTAAATTATCCTTTTATAATAAATTCATATAGAAACAAGCTTAAAAAGATATCTTCTGTATCTTCAACAGAAAAAATATGCAAATTGATTTATGATACTATAAACGAGTAAAGCCACACATTAATGTGGCTTTTTTAATTACTATAATTTTTAAAATAATTTTTAATTAGTATTACAGGTGTTCCTTTGTCTCCACTTCCACTTGTTAAATCACACAAGCTTCCTATTAAATCAGTGTATCTTCTAGGAGTAGTACCTTGACTTACCATTGACCCTTTTAACTCACTTTCTTTTTTTCTGATTTCAGTCTTAATAGCTTCGTTTAACTCTTCTCCTTTTAAATTAGAAAACTTATTATCAGATAAATATTTAAGTTTAATCTCATTTGGAGAACCTTCTAAACCTTCAGTATAAGCTGGACTTACAACTGGGTCAGCTAACTCCCATATCTTACCTACTGGGTCTTTAAATGCACCATCTCCGTAAATCATTACTTCAACATCTTTATTAGTTTTTTCTTTAAATAAATCTTTAACTTTGTTAACAAAAACACTACCGTTTTCAGGAAACAACTTAACCTTTTCTTCAGTAGCCCTGTTACTTCCTAAAAGACCATATTTAGAATTATATCCACTTCCATCAACACTTTTGTTAAGTATATCAGCTAGTGTTAAAACATTTACTTTTTCTTTAGCTAAAATCTTCTCTTTAGTAGTATTTCTAGTGTGAATATCTGCACACAATACATCTTTAGTATAATCAAGTATTACTTCTGGGTCATTTGAAAATACAAACTCAACTTCACAGTTCTCTTTTTTACAAATATCCCTATAAAAGTCTACCATATTAACACCTGTAAAAATATGCTTAAAGTCTCCAAATAACTCAGTGTACTCACTTTCTGACATAACATAATTAGATAAAGGAATTTTAGAATTATTTAGTTTTTCTTTATCTAAAATATCATTACCTACTTCATCTGATGGATAACTAAGTACAAAAGTTATCTTGTCCATAGCACGCGCGAAAGCTGAAAGTAAAACAGCAAATCTATTTCTACTTAAAATTGGATACACTATCCCTAAGTGTCTAGTTTTAACCTTAGACTGTAAATCTTTGACAATATCGTCTACTGTACAATAGTTACCCATACTAATTGAAACAACCGCTTCAGTTATAGCAATTATATCTTTTCTAAAGGCAATTTTAACTCTTCACACGCGTTAAGTACACTGTTTACTGTGATTTCTGCTAAGTTATCCCCTTCTTTTATAACTCCGGTTCTTACTCCTATACTCATTGTTCCTACATTTTTCATTTTGTTCACTCTCCTTATTTATTGTATCAAATCTAATAATTAAAGAAAAGCATATTTACACATGTAAAGTAAAATCATTGTAAAGAAAAAAGAACTAATTACTAGTCTTCATTAGTTCTGTAAGTCTACTTATCTCTTCCCCTTCCTTAAGTCTTTCAAATAAAGGTATACCTTTTTCTATAACCTTATTACCACTTAAATCTTTTTCACTTGTTAATGAGTCAAACGCTTTATCTTCATCACTAACATTTAATTGATTAAATATCTTCTCACTGCTTTCTGGTATATAAGGCATAAAGAGTATTGCAACTTTTCTAATACTTTCGTACAAATTATACATTACACTCTTTAACTCTTCAGTCTTACCTTCGTTAAATAAAACCCAAGGCATAGTCTCATCTATATATTTATTAGTCCTTGAAACTATGTTCATTATGTGACTTAGTGCATTTTGAATATTTATGTTATTAACTTCTACTTCATACATCATTATTTCATTTCTAATATAATGATCTAATAACTTGTCAAACTCTGTTTCTTTTGTACCCTTACTAATGACACCATCAAAATATTTATTAATCATTGCAATAGTTCTATTAACAAGATTTCCTAAGTCATTACATAACTCTGTATTATATATTTGAATAAATGAACTAGGTGTAAATTCTCCATCTTGTCCATAAGGTAAACTTCTTAATATAGTGTATCTTACTGCATCTACTGAATAGGATTCAGCAAGTACATCAGGATATATTGTATTACCTTTACTCTTACTCATCTTACCGTCTTTCATCATTATAAAATCATGAACAAAAAGTTTCTTTGGAAGTGGTAAATCCAATGCCATCAAGAATATAGGCCAGTATATAGCGTGGAACCTTAATATATCTTTTCCAATTATCTGTACATTAGCAGGCCAATACTTCTTAAATAACTCTTCATTATCACTATTGTATCCTAAAGCAGTAACATAATTAAGTAATGCATCAAGCCATACATACATAACGTGTTTAGAGTCATTAGGTACAGGTATTCCCCAGTCAAAAGTAGTTCTAGAAATACATAAATCTTCTATACCAACATTAATAAAACTGTTCATTATCTCATTTTTCTTAGTAACAGGCACTAAAAAATCAGGATTTTCTTTATAAAATTCTTTTAATCTACTTTCGTACTTCTTCATATTAAAGAAATAAGTCTCTTCTTCAACTTCCTTAACTTCTCTACCACAACTTGGACACATTCCATTAACTAATTGACTTTCAGTATAAAATGTCTCACATGGAACACAATATTTTCCTTTATATTTTCCTAGATAGATATCTCCTTGATTATAAAGTTTTAAAAAAGCCTTACTTACACTTTCCATGTGACTTTTATCAGTTGTTCTAATAAACCCAGTATTAGTTATGTTTAAAAGTTTCCACAAATTTTTAGTATAATCTGCTACTCTATCAACATACTCTTGAGGAGTAATTCCCTCTTCCATGCTCTTCTTTTGTATCTTTTCTCCGTGTTCATCAAGTCCAGTTAAGAAGTACACGTCTTCACCTTTTTGTCTATGATATCTTGCTAAAGCATCAGCTAAAATTGTTGTATAAGCTGTTCCAATATGAAATTTACCACTTGGGTAGTATATTGGTGTTGTTATATAAAATGTTTTTTCCATTTTTATCACTTCCTTATTTATATTATAAATTTTATTCACAACAAAGTCAATTAATGTGTCTCATTCTATTAGTCAAATTTCTTAATTTTATTCTACTATCCCTTTTAGTTAAATCATGACTAAACAGTAAATTAAGTTCCAAAGTATGAAGTACAAAATTCACACTATAAAAATATGAATACTTGTCATAGTTTTCTCTAATATCAGAAGATACATAATCATATAAGTTTATACACTCTTTCTTTAGATAATCTTTTTCTTCATCACTAAGCTTAATATCAAAAAGCGCATTTGTAATTTCATATAACTCTCTATTACTTAACTCTTCGTATCCTTGAAGTATTTTTTTTGTAGAATTGATTACTTTTTCAATATAAAGAGTATCAGTATTTTGATACATGTCTTTTTTATAGTCCAAAACCATTATTCCCACATCCATTGATTAATATATAAAAACCCTCATAAAGAGGATTAATATTCAAAATGGTGACCTGTACGGGATTTGAACCCGTGAATGCAAGCTTGAGAGGCTTGTGTGTTAACCATTTCACCAACAGGCCAATTCACGCATATAATTTTATCATATGCGTGATTATTTTTCAATTAGAATTTACTAATTCTTTCTTTAATTCTGTCTTTTCCAAGAAGTTTTAATATTTCATATAAGTCAGGTGTCATTGTTCTATTAGTAACACTTACTCTTATAACTTCACATGCATGCGCAACTGAACCTTTATAATTTTCAGGATTTTTCTTATATTCCTTAGTTTCACTAGCAAACCCAAACTTAGGACACATTTCTTTAATCTTGTTAAACCATGTTTGCTTGTCGTCATTTTCATCATACACATTATCTATATAATACTCAAGTAAATCTTTAGAATAGAAGTCTTTTCTTTCAAAAGTTTTTTCTTCATTAAAGAATAACTCATCAAACATATAACCTATTTCTCTTTTAACAGCACTAAAGCTTTCTATATCTTTTCTAGGTCTTTCTACTTCTCTTTCAATGTTTAGTACATTAATTGTATAGTCTTTATATTTGTTAATTAACTGATTAAATTCTTTATCATAAGTATTAGACCATGTATCAACTAAATTAAATACTTCTTCTGCTTTTAGTCTACTAATATAATTTTTAGAAATATTAATAAGTTTTTCTAAGTCATACAACGAACCACTTGTACTCATTTTATCAAAAGTAAATTTGAAATCTTTATGAGTTTTGTCAGGGTTAGCCATAAACCACTCTTCAAAGTTAGAGTTAACTAAAGTCGCAAAATAAAGTTTAATTGCTTCAACAGGAATTCCTCTTTCATGATAAAATGCAACAGCTGCCTCGGGGTCTTTTCTTTTACTAATTTTTCTTACCTTATCTCCATCTTTTTTATTAAGTGGAAGTAAATGTGCAAATTTTGGTGCTTTAAAACCACATGCATTCCATATCTCTAAATGATAAGTTAATGAAGAAATATATGAGTCATCTCTTGTAACAGTAGTAACTCTCATATAATGGTCATCACACACATGCGCAAATGCATAAGGTGGCACTCCATCACTTTTAATTAAAACTTGGTCTATATCATTTTCTGGAAGTTCAAGTTTTCCTTTAATTAAATCATTAAATTCTACTTTTTTATTAAAGTCTCCCATACTTTTAAGTCTTAAAACCCACTTATCTTTGTTTTCTAAATGTTTTTTAATCTCTTCCATTGATAAATTTCTACACTTTGCATAATGTCCATAATAACCTATTCTGTCTTTAATGTCTTCTTGATGTGTTCTCATTTCTGTTAATTCTTCTTCAGTACAGAAACATGGATATGCTCTTCCAATACTTACTAAGTATTTAGCAACAGTATGATAAATGTTTAATCTATCTCTTTGTTTATATGGTCCATAATTACCACCTGTAACTGGGCTTTCATCTATTATATAATTAAATTCACCTAAATCATTTACAATATGCTCTATTCCATTTTCAATTGCTCTTTTCTCGTCTGTGTCTTCAATTCTTAATATAAATACACCGTTACTTTGATGTGCAAAAACTTCTGGTATAAAAGCAGCATACATATTTCCCATATGCATTCTTCCAGTTGGACTCGGCGCAAAACGACATACTTCTGCTCCTTCTGGTAAATTTCTTTCTGGGTACATTTTTTCCAAGTCTTCAATAGTAGTTGTCACTTCAGGATATAAAAGTTCTGCTAATTCTTTATAATTCATTTTCTCACTTCCTTTAAAATATAGTACTATTTTACTATATTTTGCTTTATTTTACCACATGTTTTTTATAAATTATTTAAAAACATATAACAAATATGATATAATTTAACTGGAGGAACAATATGACAAACAAAGAAAGAATAGTTGAACTATTAAATAATTATATATCTGAAAATAAAGTGTTAAAAGAAGAATACAAAGACTTAGAAATTAAAATATCACTTTTTAATGAAGTTTTAACTTACTTAGACATGGATTACACTAACATGAAAGAGCATAGTTTGAATATTGATATTTTATTAAACAGTATCTATAACAATAATGATTACAGTAATTTATTCTATAAATATTTAAATCAGATGTTAAATAATGATGTTGATGATATGAAATCTTTTATAACAAAATTAAATTTAGAATACAAAACTAATTTAGAGAGATTTAAAACTCTAGATAAACAAATTAGAAACAACAGAAACAGAGTGTCTTCAGCATATAGAGTAACACTTGCTATTAAAAATGATACACCTATACTTGAAAGTAAATATGATATTATCAATGTAAAGAAAATCATAGGATACTATGAAACAAAAGGAATTATTGAAACAAAGGAAGATTTACTTTTATGTAATGAAATTGAGTATTATAATAGGAACTTAAAATCTATAAATGCTGCTGAAGAAAAGAATACTAATGACTTATATAATGAACTACCAAATATATTAAATGGTGGTTTTGAAGAATTAGATATAGTAGAAATTAGAAGAAGTCGAAAAGAAACTTTAGATAAAAAAGTTGCTGAAATTAAAAGTTATATCATTTATGAAGATGATGTTGCTAACTCTTTAGATAGTTATAAAAGATTTATTACTGAAGACAATGAATTTAGATATGTTGTAAATGAAGTATTAAAAAGTTTTATTTATGATATGCTTGAATATTATGAAATAGTCAATGATTTAGAAACATATATTAATAAACCACTTAGAAAAGAAGCAATAACTGCATACTATAAATTACTAAATAAATATATTGATATAAGAAAATATTATGAAGAAATTAGTAAGTTAGAATTAACAGAAGAAGATATCACAGAAGAAACTTTAAGTGTAAAAGAAAGACTTTTAATATTTACTCATCCTGTAACTAACCCAACTAAAAGTAGATTAATTCAAGATATGAAAAATGTTCCTAATGAGTATTATGATACAGTACTTGACCTATTAAATCGATTTACTATGGGAAAAGTAGGTTCAAAAGAATTTAAGAGCTTATCAAACAATAAAAAAGCAAGTGGGTATACTGAATTAAGGTACGATCAAGTAAGAATAGTCACTAAACATATTAAAGACAATATCTATGACATTGTAGGAGTGTTTGTTAAGAAAAGTGATAATGACATGCAACAATATAAAACTATGTTTAATAGACTAATTACTGATATTGATACTAAAGAACTAGAGCAAAAAGAACTAGAGTTATCAAAGTTAACAATGACAGAATTAGAAAGCCTAGTTAAAGAACGAGCAAGAAAAAATTCAAGATAAGCTCACTTAAAAATAAAGTGTAAATATTGCATAAATTTAAATATTTAGTATAATGTATACGGTAGAGTTTTATTAAAATAATAAAAAAGGAACATTTAATTTCACTATTAAGTGTCACCTGTTGTTTATTTGTTTTAAAAGCACCGGCTATGATGAAATCAGGTGCTTTTTTATTTTTGTTTAATTATAACTTTTCGTTTATTATAAATTTCAAGGAAAGAAAACCCCCTTGCTTTTTTTACCATTTTAATATATAATTAAGTTACTGCTCCTGTGGCGGAATTGGTAGACGCGCACGACTCAAAATCGTGTATAGAAATATGTTAGGGTTCGAGTCCCTAGAGGAGCACCAAAATTAATAAAAATGCTAGTAACAAATATAATCTACTTTCCCGTAAAAGAAAGTAGATTTTTTGTTAATTACATTGATTTTGAAATACTATTATTTTCTAAAGAAAAACCGAGACTTTCCAGATATTTTGTATATTTGTTTACATCTTCTATTTCCAAACAGTCAAGGTCAATTATAACTATCTCACCTGCTTTTTTAACTTTCAAATTATTATTGTTATCAATAGAAGTAGCTATACTATTTCCTACATCAAAATTAATATCTTCATAATGCACTTTATTATCTTTAGTTAAAAAGCCAAGATTTCCAAGATGTAAGTCAGTAGCTTTTAAACCAATACTATGCAAATATTCAGAAATTTCTTCTCTTTTTTTATCAAGTTTTTCTTTAACTGTTTTGTCATTTATTTCATCACACATAAAAACTTTTTGTGTAACTTCAATATGTATAGGATAGCCATCAAATTCAAAATCATGATTTATAATTGGTTGTAATAAATATTCACAATATGGTATAGTGACTTTTCTTCTAGGTTTACCAATTTTTATAATTTTATCTCCTATACCATAAACTATTGAAGTTGTACCCTTGCCAATATAATTTAACTCTGAACTAAGTCCATTCTTTTCACAATAATTAGTTAAACCTTTAATTAATAGTTTAAAGAACTCATTAAATTCTTGCTTCTGTTTTAAAGAAAAAAACAAATCTTCATATTCAAAAGTAGATGTTTTATCTTTATACCTTTGAATAAATTTATCTCTATCTTCTAACTTAAAATCTAAATTTCCTAACATATTTTGTTTTATGTTTTCAGCATATCCATCTTTTATATAAAAACCATTAAATATATTTTCATTTACATATTTATTAAAATAGATTGATTCTTTTGAATTATCTATAGTGATACTCTTAATCATTGTATCTTTTCCAAAAAAAGGAATACTTAACATTTCTTCTTCATTCTGAACTAAAATATAAGAAAATCCAACAATATCAATTAATTTATATTTTTTAGTTGTTTCATAACCATAACTAGAAAAATAAGTTAATGTAATTAGACAATCAGTTTTCATTTTTAACCTAGTATAAACTTCTATTAGATCGTTCATTAATCTCACCATCCTAATAAAATATTACCATATCTAGCACAAAATATCAATACCATTTAAATTAAAAAAATCAAGTAATTAAAGCTCAAAAAAAAGACTATTTTTAATTACTAGTCATTTTCTTTATAATTTGATTTATATAGTTCCACTTCACTATTATCTACTGGACTATCTTTAATATCAAGTTTAGGTAAATCTTCTTTAGTAGCAAGTCCAAAATAATCTAAGAATTCATTTGTAGTCTTATACAAATTTGGTTTACCAATACTATTATCTTTACCACATTCTTTAATAAAACCTCTAGCTAAAAGTTTTCTAACTATTTGACTACTAGAAACTCCTCTTATCTCGTCAATCTTAACTCTTGTAATAGGTTCATTGTAAGCAATTATAGCCAAAACTTCTAAACTTGCATTACTCAATGTGAATGTCTTTGAATCAGTTACAAGTTTTTCGTAATACATCTTATGTTCACTCTTTGTAGTAAGTTTAAATGTATTACCTAAGAAACTAATTCTAAGTCCTCTTTCATTGCTTTCATAGTCATGTCTTAGATTTGACAAGATTTCTTTAACTTCGCTTTCACTGACACCTAGTGTATCAGATAACTCTTTTAAAGTAATCCCCTCATCTCCTACTACAAATAAAATTCCTTCAGTTACACTTTTTAAATTCATAATTAATCAACTCTTTCAAGAATAATTCTTCCAAAGTTTGCTTCTTGTTTTAAAATTATTTCCTTATCTTTAGCCATTTCAAGTATGCTAAGAAATGTTACAACTATGTAAGGTCTAGTTAATTCATCAAATAAACTTAGGAAGTCAACCCTTTTTTCTTTTTTCAATATACTTCTTATTTTAGCAGTTCTTTCACTAACTGACAACTCTTTTCTAGTAATTTTAGTATTTATTGGTTTTGAATACTCTTTTCTTTCAAGAAGTTTTTGTAAAGCCAGAAGTAAATCACTTGCAGTTACATTCTCAGTATTTTCTAGTTTTTCTTCAGTATAAAGTTCTCTTTTTTCAGGTACTTTTGTATAATAGTTACTTCTTTTATCAATAAGACTTCTAAATACTTCTGTGCTTTCTTTATACTTTTGATACTCTAGTAATCTTCTTTTTAATTCAGTTTCAGGGTCTTCTAAATATTCACTATCTTCTTCCTCTTTAGGAGGTTTTGGTAAAAGATATCTACTTTTCATTTCAATTAATTCACTTGCTGTTACCAAGTATTCACTAGCAATATCTAAATTCATATCTTCCATTTTTTTAAGATAATCTAAATATTGTTCAGTTATATCTACTATTTTTATTTCACTTATCTCTATTTTAGATTGTTTTACTAAATGTAAAAGTAAATCTAAAGGTCCTTCAAAATCCCCTATTAAAAAATTATTCATTGCTACAACTCCAGTTATTATTTTCTTCATTAGTTTTTATTTCTTTAATAGTAGTACCTAATTTATAAAGTGGAGAATATTCTTGACTACTATAAGTAACTAAATTTAATTTATATTTTATGTTTGTATCAGTAACAGTTAAGTTTTCCACATTTTCCTTTAAATAACTTGCTTCTTTTTGAAAGCCATCTTTATAAACATCGCTTTCTTTTAGTCCTATTTTAACTACAGATTTATCTACTTCATAGCTTGCTAGTCCATTTTTACTAAAGTTATATGTTACTTTATTTATTATGTTGTAGTTTCCATCAGTTGTAGTATATTTACATACCATGATATTATCAACTACTGAAAAGTCTGTATCTTTTAAAATCACTATTGAAGCATAGAAAGCATTTTTATAAGTGTCATTGTTAGTGTTTAAGTTATATGTTCCACTTATTTTTCTACTTAATACAGTATCACTAGTAAATTTAGTTCTAGAAATAATGTTTTTCTTTTCATCATATAACTGTATAAATAAGTTAGACTCATTTACATTTTTTATTTCATCTTCTGGTAAATAGATGAAACTAATTATATTTCCACTTTGCTTAGAAAAATTATAAAATCTTACATTCTTAGCAGTAATGTTTCCAGTCTCTTTTCCAATAGTAAGTAGTCCATCCTTAGTAGTCTCAGTATATTTTATTTCGTTAGGCTTTGTGTTATCAATAGTGTTATCTTTTGGATTAAATATACCACTTATCGTAGGAAGTAAAATTGCAAAAACTAAAATTACAGCAAGTATTATTATGGTAAACTTGTTTTCTTTCTTTTGTTCAAGAGTATTAACAACTCCACCTTCATTACTTAAATCTACTATTTCAATATTATCTTCATTTCCACCTAAATCCAACTCTTCAATAATAGGTGCAGAATCTTCTACTTTTGTATTTACTTCTTCACTTACTATAGTAGATTTTAACTTTTTAATTAAAACTCCTGAATAAATAAGCAAAGCTATATTGATTAGTGAATTTAGTATAAGTATAATAACGCTTACACTACTTGGTAACAAACTTAGAAAACTAATATTTATTGTA
>OHGK01001607.1_pt1 | contig 11661 bp, 6 predicted proteins | sample 1567671 | NCBI WGS metagenome assembly OHGK01 (sample SAMEA3879577, study PRJEB24766) | human gut metagenome | biome: human-associated habitat; feature: feces | place: USA | collected 1985/1987 | reverse complement strand
AGACGAGCAGGCAGATGGTAATGGCCGCGATGGGCATCATGACGGAGTTTGTCAGGAAATCAAAGAAATCCAAAAACTGCATGCCAATGATCTTCACATTTGCCAGAGGTCCGTATCCGAGCGAAGACAGACTTCCCAGTGCGATCATGATCACGCCACAGAGCACCGTAGATTTTTTCCGGCTCCACCCAAGTTCATCTTCAAACGTGGATACCGCACTTTCCGTCAGTGCGATTGAACTGGTAAGTGCCGCAAAAAGTACAAGCAAGAAGAACATTACTCCCGCAAAAGTTCCAAATCCCATACTTGCAAAAACTTTTGGGATTGTAATAAACATCAATGCCGGTCCAGCCTGTAAGGTGTCCGGATCTCCGCCAGAGAAAGCAAACACTGCCGGAATGATCATTAGTCCTGCCATAATTGCAATTGCTGTATCGAAAATCTCAACCTGTGTTGTACTCTTCTCAAGATCAACGTCTTTACCAATATAAGAACCATATGTATACAAAATTCCCATCGCGATTGACAGGGAGTAGAACATCTGTCCCATTGCCGCAACAACCGTCATTGCTGAGAAGTGCTTCGGATTCGGAATCAGGAAGTACTTCACACCTTCAATTGCTCCCGGTCTTGTTACAGAATAAATTGCTACGATAACCGCAAGGATAACAAGGATTGGCATCATAATCTTAGATACTCGCTCTACACCATTCTCAACTCCTGCCAGGATAACGCAGAATACAAGAATAGAAAACACGATGAACCATGCTTCTACCTGAAAAGAATCTGAAATAAATTCTGTAAAATATCCGTCCTGTGCAACAGTCTGCACATTTCCTTTCAAATACTCTGCAAGGTACTTGATAACCCAGCCACCGATCGAACTATAATACGGCACGATCAGCATAGGGATTATTGCATTGAGCCATCCGCCGATCTTAAATGATTTTGTTTTACCAAATGTCTGAAAAGCTCCAACCGGACTTTTTCTTGTCATTCTTCCAAGTGCTGTCTCTGACATGATCAGAACATATCCAAAAGATACGGTCAGAATCAGATAAACGAGAAGGAAGATTCCCCCTCCATATTTCGCAGCCAGATACGGGAATCTCCAGATATTTCCCAGGCCGACTGCTGAGCCTGCAACAGCAAGCACATATCCGATTTTACCCGAGAAGCTTGCTCTCTTTGCTGATTGTCCATTGTTACTCATAAATTGCCTCCCATCACATAACAGTCTGTACTGCTATTTTCCCATCTTTTTTATAGCCTATACTGTTCTATTCTACCATTCACAATCATGAATAGCAACAAAAAAGAGCGTTGACAGCGCTTTTTAAAACACATTTAAAATGCTATCTCGGCTCATTTTTATACGTTTTTATAATTTTCCTTCTATTTCTGCTCTTTCAAGCAATCTCTCAATCCCTATATTCCATGTTCCGATCTTCACTCCGGCATTGATCACACGCTTACATTTCCCTATTGTCTCAAATGCTTTCTGAAGCGTTTCTTCCCGAATCTCCTCAAACGGTTCTTCCGTGATCACTTCTGCTGCCAGTAATCTTGCCAGCCGGTAATCCATATCATTTTCATATAAAATACCTGCCGCAAACGGGATGTGCTCCTTCTGAAGTCTTCGATAAACCGGGATTCCAGTTCCGCCGGAAGAGATCACGAACACTTCCGGCTCACCCTCCGGCGCAGGAAGTTCAATACTTCCAAAAAGCGGGTCAAAATATCCATTATTGATTCCATACAATTCGCGAATGATTTCTTCTGTAAATACTTCTTCCGGACTTCCGTAATGTGAAATCGTCTCGCCTTTGACACAGATGATCTTATCTGAAATCTTCTGTGCCAGATCGATTTCATGAAGAGACATAATCACCGTAATCTTCTTCTGCCTTGCCATCCGCTCAAGGATAGACAACAGCTCCAACTTATATTTTACATCCAGGAATGAAGTCGGCTCATCTAAAACGATCACATCCGGGTCCTGACAGATTGCTCTCGCCAGCAGAACGCGCTGCTTCTGTCCGTCACTAATCGCATTAAAATCACGGTTGCCGAGCTCCTGCGCATGCACCGCCTGCATCGCCTCTTCCACCAGACATTCATCTTCCTGCGTCAGAATCCCAAGTCGTCCTGTGTAAGGATAGCGTCCGGTTGCCACAATATCATGACAAGTCATCAACTCTGTCTTGATCCGATCCGTCAACACGACCGCCATCTTAGACGCAAGCTCTTTATACGGCAGTTTCAGAAGAGAAGTATCGTCAAAAAATACATTCCCTCCAACGACTTTCAGCTGTCTTGTAATACTTTTCAAAATCGTTGACTTTCCCGAACCATTCGGACCGATCAAAGTCACGATCTCCCCCTTGTTGATCCCGATATTAATATCACGGATCAGGGAGTTTCCATTATAACCTACCGACAGGTCTTTCATTTGAAAATAATAATCTGCCATCTTATTTTCTTCCTCCCTTCGGTATCATCATATAGATAACGATCGGTGCACCCAGAATAGAAGTCACCGTACTGATATTCAATTCCACCGGTGCCAGTGCCATTCGTGCGATCAAGTCACAGATCATACAGAACACAGCTCCCATAAAGAACGTTCCCGGTATAACCACGATCGGTTTTGACGTTCCAAATGCCTTCCTTGCAAGAAACGGAACTGCGATTCCCACGAAGGAAATCGGTCCCGCAAATGCTGTCACACACGCTGACAGAATACTGGAAAGCAAGATCAAAATCACGCGAAACGTCTTGATGTTGACTCCCATACTCTGCGCATATGCTTCTCCCAATTGATATGCACTGATTGGTTTGGACAGGAAAAATGTAAACAGCACCGCAAGTCCGACAACCACTGCTGCCACACGAATATTGCTCCAGCTCATTCCGGAAAAACTTCCCTGTGACCATCCGTGCAGATTCACAATATCAGAATCATCCGCAAATGTCACAACAAAATCTGTGATAGCCGAACAGATATATCCGATCATGATCCCCCCGACAAGAAGAGACGCCATATGCTGCACTTTTTTCGACATCAGAAGGATAAATCCTGTCGAGATCAGCGACCCGATAAATGCTGCAAGAATCAGTGTATACGAAGAAAATCTTCCGATATATTTCAAATACACGATCATTGTAAGTGCCACGACCATTTTCGCTCCGGAAGAAATTCCGAGAACGAAAGGTCCGGCAATAGGATTAGAAAAAAATGTCTGCAGCAAAAAGCCTGAAAGAGACAATGCACCACCAAGCAGCGCTGCCATCAGAATTCTCGGAAGACGGATCTTCCATATAATATTGTACTCTGTCGCAGCTCCTTCTTTCAGAAAGAGAATGCGCAGAATCTTAGGCACCGGAATATGAACATTTCCGGTATTGATATTTAGCACTGTCACAACACAAAATATTGCTGCAAGAATCAGAAATACCGCTGTGTATCTTGTACGCCGTCTGAAATTTTCCTGATGAAAACTTGTCTGCTCCATTCTTCTACTCCATCTTTTCAAGAAATGTCATCTGAGATGCATCACCGTCTGTCAGCATCAGATGCATATCTTTGATCAGCTCTCCGACTGTATCTGTTGCCTGATATAAGTTCTTTCCGGTATACCAGACATTTCCGTCTTTCACCGCCTTGAATTCAGAGAACAATTCATTCTTTGCTTCCAACTCACTGATACTATTTATCTGTCCGTCGATCGTCCCGTTGTAGATCAGATAATCTGCATCTACAGCAGTCGCATAGAATTCCTCCATCGTCAATTTAACAGATGGTGCGTTGCTGTCCGGATTCTTCAGATCTTTGAACGCATATCTTCCACCTGCGATTTCAATCATTGACGGAATATAATCGTCAGATTTTCTCACAACGATTGAACCATCCGTACTCACATAGAAATAAGCAACCGTCTTTTCCGTGTTTTCGAATCCTTTCAGTTCCTCGATCACATGAGCCTGCTGGTCAAAAAATGTATCCGCTTCTTCCTCTTTATTCAGAAGCGCCCCATAAAGCTTGATCCACTCGGTTCTTCCAAGCGGATGTGACTCATAACTGGAGTAGTCTACAAATACCGGAATCCCAAGATCTTCGATCATTTCCTGTACCTTCGGTGTATGAAGGATCATCGTTGATTCGATTGCCAGATCACAGTCTCCGTCAACGAGAGTCTCATAATCCGGTTCGCTGTATTTTCCCGCAAATGTCATCGCTCCGGATTCCATTGCTTCCTTTGCACTCTCTACATACCAGCCGGAAGCCTCAAGTCCGGAGAATTTTACCTTGTCAATTCCGCCGATTGCATCAAACAGAGACATGGATGCTGTCGCCGCCATATAAATATTCTCTGTCGGCTGCTGGATCACAACAATATCATCCGCCAGATTTTCCGGTTCTTCTTCACCTTCCGGAACAATCAGATATTGCTTATCTTCATGGACATCGATCAACTTATATCCATCCTTATAATAGTATACATCGAATTCTGTCGCGTAAGTCAGATCCATTGTAGATTCATAAGTAAGTCCTTCAATCTCCGGTGCTTTTTTTGTCTTGTCGGCTACATCTTTGGTCTTATCCTTTGTTACATCTGTACCTGCTGAATTATTACCGCTGTTTCCACCGGAGGCTGCGGTAGAACCGCAGCCTCCGAGCAGAAGTGCAGCTGAAAGCATTAACGCTGTGATTCTGCATCTTCTTATCTTCATTCTATTTTTCTCTCCTATTTCTCTGCCGCTGCTACTGCCGCATCAAACTTCTCGTTCGTCAGCTCTTCACATCCGTAGAGAACACCGTAAACCTTGATCCACTCCTGCTTTCCAAGTTCTGCCTTTTCCTCGGAAGAACGATCAACAAAAACCGGAATACCAAGCATTGCAAGCTTTTCTGTCAGCTCTTCGAACTGTTCCGTCTTCTCTTCTACTGTCAGAGTCTCTTTTGTATCTTTACTGCCTTTATCTGCTATTTTGTCAGTATCTTTCGCTGCATTTTCCTCAGAATCTTCTCTTGGAAGAATATCTCCTGTAAACAAAGCAAGATTCACTTCACTCTTCACAAGGTTCTTCAACTTCAGCTTGTCCGCTGTTCCTGCATATGCAACTTCAGCATTCTTCTCTCCGTCTTTTGCTTTCATCTTATCAGCAATCTCGGATACTGTACAGTCTTTGCTCTTCATTCCAACTGCCGCAACATTGTCAAGAAGATCGAGATCTTTCATCATATTCAGAATCTCATCAGACTCTGCATAAGTATGATCTGTCGGTTTTTTCACAATGATCATATCCTGCTCAAGACCAACCGGAACTTCCACATCCTCCGGAACGATCAGATATTTCACAACATTTCCCTTGTAAAGCTCTGCTGCCAGTTCCTGTTCGCTTGTGCCGTTGTTATCCGAAGCTGCGGATTCCTCGGCAGAAGCATCTACTTTGCTTTCTGCATCTGAGTTCTTAGAATCTTCTGATCTATTGATCGTAACAGAAGCTACTTTCTTCTTGGAAGACTTCTCTTTATCTTCTGCAGACTTCTCATTTTCAGACTTTGTTTCCTCTGCTTTTTCAGGGTCTCTTGCTGTGTCCTTCGTCATATCGATTTCAAGAAGTACAATCCCCTGATCATAATGATAAATCTTGAAATATTCTGCATAGTCAAGCTTTGTCTCTGACTGATATTCCAAACCTATGATTTCAGGTGCTTTTTCATCCAGCTTCTGGTTACTGCTTGTTGAAGCATCTGTTCCGTTTGCAGATGTTCCTCCATTCGCCGCTGCAAGATAAATGAAAATCGTATATTCTATCTCATGTGCGACAGACATTTTATCTGTCATTCCAATAATCTTATTATTCTGATTCAATGCAACCGGGATAACAGCTGTCGCTGATCCGCCGCCCTTTGTTGTGTAATACTTATTTCCGTTCGCTTTCACATACTGATAATGATCACTGCTGAACACGAGTGTTGCATAAGCCTGTCCGTTCTTAATCGTTACTTTATTACAAGTGATTTGAACCTTACCTGTTCCACCTGACCAGGTAAAACGATCCGGAGTATATACACCGTCTTTCAGTGTTGTTCCACTGTCTACATGAGAAGTAGAGCCACTTGTATCGGATTCGTATTTTGATACATTATCCGCTTTTCCGTCATTTCCATCTGTTTTTCCTGAATTAGTTCCAGATACAGAACCGCCTGGGAAAGCAGAATTGTTTGTTCCTGTATTACCTGTATTGCTGGAACCACCAGTAGTTCCGGAATTTCCTGTGTTTCCGTTGTTTCCGGAATCACCTTTATTCTCAGAATCTGTGGAATTAAGATCGGCAATCTTCTTCATTGTCTCTGACTGGAAAGTCAGCGTTCTGTCATACCAGATTCCTTTTTTAATGGAATAGGCTGCTACTGCGATTTCCTTATCCAACGCTTCTACCGGAACAGTATAAGTGTATTTTCCTTCTTCATTCACCTGATATGGAATCCAGGATGACTGATCTGCGCTTGCAGCCTCTTCCTTTGTTCCCATGTACAGATAGCCGTAACCGGTTCCGCTTAATGTAAGCACAGCACTCATTTTTCCGTCTTTTGCTGTCAGGATACAATCCACTACTTTAAACATGGAAGAACTGGAAGTTACGTCCATACTGTAGATTCCGTTTGCTACTGTTGCTTCCGGTGCTGGTGTTGGCGTTGGTGCCGGATCCGGTGTTGAGGTTTCTCCCGGATTCGGAATGTACATCCATAAGTACTGTTTGTCATACCAGGTCTGATCTTTTGACTTTCTCAAAGATACCGGAATTGTCTGACCTGCTTTTTCTTTCGGCACATTGAAATGAAATGTCCATGCACCTTCTTCATCCTGTGTTCTTTCTATAACAGATGCCTTCAACAAATCATCTTTTGAACCAAGATATAGCGCATCAAATCCTGTGTTGTTTGTCTTGATCGTGATATCAAGTTCGCCATCCTTTTCAACAACTGTTGATTCACTGACCTTGAACATCTTGAACTCTTCAGCGTCTTCTTTTACTACTTTCACAGATTCTCCTGTTACAGAAGGCGCCTCCTGCAGTGGCGGAAGTTCCGGTTCCGGAGTATTCGTAGAATCGTTAGAATCCGTAGAAGGTTCTGACTTGCCTGTCTCATCTTTTATCTGTGTATCCTTGTTATCAGTTTTTTCGTCCGCAACCTGATCTGAGACAGTTGTGCCTGGATTTTTCCCGGTGGTTTCTGTATCTTTCTCTTCTGAGTTATTTTCTAAGTTGTTTTCTGAATTATTTTCTGAGTTATTCTCTAAATTTGGTTTTGTTTCTGCTTCGATTGAATTCTGATTATCTGATTTATCCGAAGAATTATCAACTTTATCAGATTCCTCTTTCTGATCTTCTTTTGTTAAATCGTCATTTCTTTTATCTTCTTTAACATTTCCTGCGTCTTCTGTCTGACTCTCATCTTGTTTCTTATCTGGATCAGCTTCTTCCACCTCAACAGTTTCCTGTAAATTTGTCTCACACTGCTGCTCATTTTCTGCCGCATATGTTCTTGTATAAGACAATGGTGAAATCACCATAGAACCTGTCAGCATAAGCGCAAGCCATCTGCTCTTATTTTTCATTTCTTTTTTGTCTCCTATTAAGTTGTGAATTATAAAATACGGAAAATGGATAGAATTATCTTGAATCAAATGAATGATTGCTGGTCACACGTAATGCGAACAGTAAGAATGGTTCTTTCGGTACAATCAATTACTCGTGATCTGGAATTCGTATATTCCCCGCACCAACGGCCGGCAGGTTTCCTGACTTACAGATCTTCTATACAGAACACCTTCCCGGTCTCCCAGTGGATGTGCGGACTCTCCACACTTGTCTGTATAGGAGCGGTCTTCTGAAATCTAATTTCTAAGAAGACCGCATCTCTGCTCACAGTGACGAGTTCGTACAGGTCTTACACCTGTTTCCCTTTTACCTGTTTCGATCAGGATATGGAAATATATTCTCTGATCAAACAGCACCGAACGCTATTATTTCTGACTAACTATAACATTTCATTATATTGAAGTCAACTATTCCGCCTTCACGGCCCAGCGCATCTTCGTAGATCTTGCCCTTCCGTTCTGTGCACATTCCTGCGCTGACGGACGTACAACATCCCTTGCATATTCGGAATAGATTCCTTCTTTATATCCTGCTTTGAGTGCTTTCTTTACAAGCTTGTCCTCTCCGGAATGGAATGTGAGAATTGCCACTCTTCCGCCCGGTTTCAATGCTCCCGGAAGTTTCTCCATGAATTCATACAGCACTTCGAACTCATTATTGACATCAATACGAAGTGCCTGGAATGTTCTCTGGCAAGTCTTTTTGATAATGTCCTTCTTTTCTTTATTATTTGGAAGGAAATCTAAAGTCTTCTCGATGACATTTCTAAGCTTTGTTGTTGTATCGATACGATTGCCTCTGCGAATCTCATCCGTGATTGCTTTCGCCAGCTCTTCACAGTATGGCTCATCTGAATTCTCGTAAAGCATTCCGGCAAGCTCTTCCTCGGAAATGTTATCAAGGCGCTCTGCTGCGCTGATTCCCTTCTCCTGGTTCAGTCGCAGATCCAGCGGTCCGTCAACTTTGAAAGAAAATCCTCTCTTCGGATTGTCGATCTGCATAGAGGAAACTCCAAGATCCGCAAGGATAAAATCAAATCCTCCAACTTCTTTTGCAATCTCATCGATTGTGCAGAAGTTCTGCAGACGGATACTTAAAATATCTTCTCCGAATCCCTGATCTGCCAGACGTTTTCTTGTCTTCGCAGACTCTTCCGGGTCAACATCTGTTGCATAGATGTGCCCCTCACCTTTCAGACATTCCAGCATTGCTTTCGTATGTCCACCGTATCCGAGTGTCGCATCGAATCCAGTCTCACCCGGCTGGATTTTCAGAAAATCAAGGATCTCATTTACCATGATGGAAATGTGCATTCCGGCAGGAGTATTTCCCTTCTGGATTACATGCGCGATTGTATCCTTGTATTTCTCCGGCTGTAACTCTTTATATTTCTCCTCGAATTTCTTCGGGTATTTTCCTTTATATCTCACACGACGCTTATGCGGTGTCTGCGATTCTTGTATATTTTGATTGTTCTGTTCGCTCATTTCGCTCTCCTGTTCTTATTTTTACAACGTATGTACAGTATACCATGAAAGTTATTCACAATATACCATGATCTTTAAAATGTTTTCCACATAAGTCTACGTATTTTTTCACTCATTCACATTTTTTTACCAAAACCATTGTGGATTCGCCATTTTATCCGGCCGCATATCTTACTGCCACGTTCATCACTCCCGCAAGCATCATCACAACCACCGGATTCAGTTTTGTCTTACGAAGCAATAACAGACAGATTCCAAAGATCACCACCATAGACCATTTTGTCGCCGTAAACTGCACAATTCCATCTGTCCAGAATGCAGTGTGCAAAATTGCGGTACCTGCGGATGCGATCAGTGCGACAACTGCCGGTCTTAAGGATTCCAGCACACTCTGGAACATTTTCATTTTCTTATATCTTAAATAAAACCATGCGATCAAAGTTACGATAATGCAAGACGGCAGAATGCACCCACAAGTCGCCACAACAGATCCCGGAACTCCCGCAATCTTGCTGCCGACAAATGTTGCCGCATTGATTGCAATCGGCCCAGGTGTCATCTGGGAAATCGTGATCAAATCTGTGAATTCTGTCATCGTAAGCCAACCATGCTGTGTCACAACCTGTTCTTGGATCAGAGGCATCGCCGCATAACCGCCGCCAAAGCTGAACAGTCCAATCTGAAGAAAGCTTAAAAACAATTTCAAATAAATCATTTCTCTTCACTTCCTTTCTTCGTGATCTTTTTCTCAATTAATGCGCGGAGTACTCCGACAACTCCACAGATCAGAATCACATAGACTACATTTACCTCAAATATGCAGGAAGCTATAAATGCCCCGACCATAAGTACGTATGACAAAGCATCTTTCTTCTTCACGATTCCGGCACCCATGTCATATGTCACAGATGCGATCACGGCGCCCACTCCGGCCTGCATTCCTTCGAGCATCAAGCTGATGATCTGGTTACTTCGAAATGCCTGATAACCGGCAGAAAGTATCGATATAATAAGAAATGGTGGGATTACTGTCCCGGCAATTGCTGTCAGAATCCCCGCAATTCCAGCCAGTTTATATCCGATCACGATTGCTCCGTTCACTGCGATTGCTCCCGGTGCCGACTGCGCGATCGCCACAAGATCCAGCATCTCCTCTTCTTCGATCCAATGATATTCATCTACGAACTTTTTCTTCATCAGGCTGACGATCACATAACCTCCACCAAATGTGAACGCGCTTAAGTAAAAGGTTGACCAGAAAATTTTCCACAATTTTTTATCTTGTTTTTTCCCTTGCGTTTTTTCTTGTTGTTCTTCCATATATATTGTCCTCGTATATTATGATTATGCGAATTGCGTAGCACTAGAACTCCCGACACACTATATGCTATCGGCAGGCAAAATTCCCTAACTATGATATTCTTTCTCTTGTAGTCTATCGCAATCAAAATGATTATGCAATCGCCTTGAATTTTTTACATTATATTTTCCTTTTTGAAACCTTAATTTTATCTGAATTTTCCCTATTTAGAAAATGATTATGATACAATGAGAACAGTAATATTTATCATAAAGGAGATTGAAATTGAAAAACCCGTTTTTTCGATTCTCTTGTGCCGTTCTCCTGTGTTGTTGCCTGACCGGATGCGGTAGCATACAGCACAAATCCAGTACGGACACGGCGCAGGCGCAGGGTACTAAGGCACCACCCAAGACAGCGGATGATTTTTCTATCTCATCAGATTCTGAAAATGAAACTGTAGATGAAACTTCTTCTGCTGATGCCGCCACCCCATCTGCTTCTGAATCTGAATCCGTAACTCAGCAGGAATCGCTGACCGGCGCAGCGGCTCTTTACAGCAATGGACAGGAGATCAGCTTTGACCCTTCCTGGCAATACGCAGACTTTTCTGCAATCAATTCTGGAACAGCTACTATTTATCTTGCAGATTCTGATCGCAAGGATATCGTCGTCGGCGTGAATGCCGGACATGGAACTTCCGGTGGTGCTTCTGTAAAGACACAGTGTCACCCGGATGGTTCTCCAAAGACAACCGGCGGAAGCACTGCTCAGGGTGCAACTTATGCGACTGCAGTTTCCGGGGGAATGACATTTAACGATGGAACTGCTGAAAGCACTGTTACACTTCAGATGGCTCAGATTCTGAAAGATAAGCTGCTTGCTCAAGGATATGATGTCCTTATGGTGAGAAACAGCGACGATGTCCAGCTTGATAACGTTGCCCGCACCGTACTCTGTAACAATGTAGCTGACTGTCACATCTCACTCCACTGGGATGGAGATGGATTGGGATATGACAAAGGCTGTTTCTACATTTCTGTGCCGGATGGCCTGAAAAGTATGGAACCTGTCGCTTCCCACTGGCAGGAACATGATGCACTTGGGGCCTCTCTTGTAGAAGGACTTCGTACAGAAGGAATGACCATTTACCAAAATGGTTCTATGAATATCGATCTGACGCAGACTTCTTATAGTACA
>OHGK01001585.1_pt1 | contig 11755 bp, 8 predicted proteins | sample 1567671 | NCBI WGS metagenome assembly OHGK01 (sample SAMEA3879577, study PRJEB24766) | human gut metagenome | biome: human-associated habitat; feature: feces | place: USA | collected 1985/1987 | reverse complement strand
GCTTGAAATATTTGCGGAGTTTTCATTAATTATTCTGCTTTTTTAGCATCTTTTCTGTATTCTTCTATTGCAAGAATAGCACAGATAACCAAACAAATTATACCTGAAACCAGCCAGAAATAGATTGCGCCGTCCCAGTTTTGTTGTCCATTATGTCCAAGTTTATCAACAAGGAATCCTGTTCCTGTAGCTGATAAAAATGCGCCGACATAACCGAAAGTTCCTGTAAATCCGGTTGCTGCTGATGCAACTTTTTTAGAGCTTGATTCAACTGCACAAAGTCCGCCAATCATCATTTGAGGACCGTAAGTGAATGCCCCTAAAAGCCCGATAATTACGTAATCTAAAGCGCTTATTGTGTTGAATTTTAGAGCAATAATTGAAATGATTACCCCAACTAAGTAAAGCAGGTTAACCGGTGCTCTTTTGCCTTTGAAGACTTTGTCTGAAATTAATCCTGCACAAATTGTGCCGCAAATACCTACTAATGGAAGTGATGCAAGTTTGTTTGTTGCATCAGATAAACTTGTTCCTTTAGCGTTTTGCAGATACATAATCATCCAGTCTTCTGCTCCAAATCTGATGATGTAAACAAAAATATAAGCAATCGCAAGCATCCAGATTGTTCTGTTGCATAGAATGTATTTTTTGAAAATTTGGACATAAGACATATCATCTTCTGCAGATTTTTCAGCTTCTGTTTGAACTTTAACCGGCTCATTTCTGTATTCTTCAACATCAGGCAAGCCTAAAGATTGCGGTCTGTCGCGTAATCTATCGTATAGCCATAGAGCTGTCATAATTGCAAGAATACCCGGTACTAAAAATGCAGCTCTCCAAGCGCCTTCTACACCGTGTTTGTATAAATAATCAACAAGGTGGCCTGAAACAAGAACGCTTAAAAATGTCCCGGTCTGGTGAGAACAAGACCATAATGACCATTTTGTGCCGCGTTCAGAGTTTGAGTACCAGTAAGTTAAACTTTTTGCAACTGCCGGGAAACCTGCTGATTGGAACCAGCCGCTTACACCCCATAAGAATGCTAGTACCCACAACAGCACCATTGCAAATGTTTTGTCGCCAAGTCCGAAAACTCCGACAAACATAGGTGATAATGCAAATAAAATATTTGCAACCGCTGTCATTAATAAAGCTGATGGCAAGAATTTTCTTACATCTGATCCGTCAGCGAGTACTCCGTTAACAAATTTTCCGATGCCGTAAGTAAGATAAAGCGAACTGCCTAATAACCCGAGTTCTGTAGCAGAATAATGAAATTCTGACATAATACCCGGTAGAGCAACTGCAATATTTTTCTTACATAAATAAAATATCGTATAACCGATAAAGCAGGCGTAAAATATTCTTAAACGCCAGTGTTTATACATGGAATCGACTTTTCCCGAATCCTGTATAGGTTCTGCAATAGGAGGCTCTTTATAAAATGCCCCTAGTTTTTTCAACATAATTGTTTTCTCCTACTTGTTCTTAATTACTTGAATATTTCTTGTTTCTGTTAATTCTTGTCTGGCTTCTTTGATGATGTCTTTTTTCTCATCGCATAAGCTTCTGCCGTTAACAAGTCTGTCTATGAATCCTGTGTTTAATTTTACAGCTTTTTCCAATGCTCCGATTTCTTCCAAAACAGGTTTTATAGCATTGAAATCATATCCAAAAGTCTGTTTTGAATTGTACACTAAAACATCACCTTCTTGAGATGTTATAGGCTCACCGCCTTGCTCAAAATAGAGTTTGAATACTGATTTCAAATCCTGCATTTCAGATTGCAGGGTTGTTACTGTCTGCTGTAATCTCAAAAATCTTTCAAAAAGGTATTCAACATTTTCAAGCTGTTTGCTTTCCCAATCATATTTTTGGACATACAGTTTTTTTAGTTTTGGGTAAGCTAATGCCAAGCCCATGGTATCACCCATTGCGCGGTGGTGATCTTTTAATTCTACTTTGAATTTTTGGGTTAGGGCATTTAATCCGTGAGCTTCAAGATCAGGATATATTTCTTTGAACATTTGCTGGGTATCAATTCTTTCATTCAAAATTTCATTGCCGGTAACTCTTTTCGCGGCTTCATTAATGAATGAATAGTCAAAAATTGCGTTATGTGCAACAATTGGATAATCTCCTATAAATTCTAAAATTTTAGGAAGAGCTTCGGCTTCTGTTGGAGCATCTTCTACCATCTCCGGGGTTATTCCGTGAATTGCAATACTTGATTTTCTAATATGTTGTTCGGGGTTAATTAATGTTTGAAATTCATCTTTAATTTTACCGTTTTCAAGCCTTACTGCTGCAAATTCAACTAATCTTTCCCTTGTATAATCTAATCCCGTTGTTTCAGTGTCTAAAACTATCTCAATTACTTTTTTTCTAACCATATTCCTGTCCTACGTAGTGCACATATAGATAATAGCACAAAAGTTTTTTCTATGATAATATTATGAAGTGTCAGCTTAATATAAGGAGTTAAATTATGAGCAATGTTATAGATATTAATGATGCAAATTTTGAAGCTGAAGTTATTAATTCTTCAATTCCGGTTGTGGTTGATTTTTGGGCAACCTGGTGTGGACCATGCAGAAAATTAGGCCCGGTTATTGATGAAATCGCTCAAGGTTACGATGGTAAAGTAAAATTTGTTAAAGTGAATGTAGAAGAAAGTTTAGAAACTGCAAAAAAATATTCAATCAGCGGTTTGCCTAGTTTATTAGTATTTAATAATGGTGAAGCTGTTGAGCGTATGGCAGGACTTATGCCAAAAACTACAATTGTTTCTAATATTGAAAAGCACTTATAATATATGATTTTGGAAAAAATGAAAATAATTACCACTTTACAAATAAAAATTAATTTGTTATAATTGGTCATGTAAAATTAGATATGAAAATTAAAAACTAAAAGAAAGGCGGGAATTATGAAATTCGTATGTACAGTATGCGGTTGGTCTACAGAAGCAGATAAAGCTCCGGAAAGATGTCCATTGTGCGGCGCGACTACTTTTAAAGAAGTTGGCGGCGGAGAAAAAGTTTATGCATGTGAACATAATGTAGGCGACGGTGTTGTAGAAGATAAAGAAGTTATGGAAGGCTTGAGAGCTCATTTCAACGGCGAATGCACAGAAGTCGGTATGTATCTTGCTATGTCAAGAGTTGCAGAAAGAGAAGGCTATCCTGAAGTTGCTGAGGCTTACAAAAGATACGCTTTTGAAGAAGCTGAACACGCTGCAAAATTTGCAGAATTGTTAGGTGAAGTTGTTACTAATTCAACAAAGAAAAACCTTGAATTAAGAGCAGATGCTGAACATGGTGCTTGTGAAGGTAAACTTGCTATTGCTAAAAGAGCAAAAGAATTAGGCTATGATGCAATTCACGATACAGTTCATGAGATGGCTAAAGATGAAGCTCGTCACGGTAAAGGTTTTGACGGTCTTTTGAAAAGATATTTCAGCTAATTGAATAAATAAGTATTTATAAAAAGGTGGCGGCAAAAAATTTTGCCGCCGCCTTCTTTTATATAAAATATCCCGATATTAAATATTTGCTCCGCCTTCGTTTTTAATTTTATCAAGCACTTTTTGGGAACCTTCGACGGTTTTAGTGTATTCAAGCACGAATGCTGTAGCTTCTTGATCGCGGGCTATTGCTTCTTTTAGCGATATTATTGATTCCATCGATAATGATTTTACAAAACTATCAGAGTCATCCTGTAAAAATCTTTTGAAAAGTTTCTGGGTTGAATATTCAAATCCCGGTAGATCGGATTTGAGTGAATACCAGCGGTAGAAATTATGCAGCATATAAAATTTATCAATTTCTCCATCTCGCAAAATAAACATTGGCGGAGTTTTAAAGCTTATGCCGCTGCCTGTTATTATCGATAAATACAGTGCTTTAATTCCTGATTTTTCGTATATAATTCCTTCTTCTTCTTTTATAAAATTTAGAAGTTTGTCTGCGTTATTTAGTTTATATACAGGGGTTTTTGCTGATTTTATATATTTTAAAAGCTCATCAGGTTCGCAGTTTGTTTTTTTTACTATTGCAGCGACATTTTCTTTGACCTGGTCAATAATTTTTAGGGTTTCACTGTTTAAAGTTAAATCTGCACCTGTGCCAAAAACTTGTTTTGAGGTTTTATTTGTATAAGATTTTTTTGTGGTTTTTTGCAATTTTTTTTGCAGATCTTTTTCTTTTAGTGCTAAAAAGAAATATTTTATATTTTTGAAAATGTTGCTCATAAAATGATTATAGGCTTAAAATTATAACTTGCCGCCCTCTAAATATATGAAAAAAGAGGACAAGTTTTAATTGCCCTCTTTAATTTGTTTTGAAAATTTATATTAACCGTTGCATAAAATATAATGCAGTAGAGTTCTTACTCCGACTCCTGTTGCGCCTTTGCAGAATTCTTTATTTGGAGAATCTAAAAATGCGGTGCCTGCAACATCTAAGTGTGCCCATTTTACATTGTCCGTTACGAATTCTTTCAAGAACATACCGGCAGCTGAAGCTCCGCCATATCTGGTTCCTGTATTTTTCATATCAGCAACATCGCTGTTCATATTGTCGCGGTATTCCTGCCACATCGGCATTTGCCAGAATTTTTCCCCTGCGTATTTCCCAACGTTTATAATATCTTTGATAAATTCTTCATCATTGCCCATAATACCTGATGCGACATTTCCCAAAGCTACCATACAAGCTCCAGTTAAAGTTGCGATATCAATAACTTCGTCAACTCCAAGTTCACAAGCATAGCAAAGTGCATCAGCCAAAGTTAAACGGCCTTCGGCATCTGTATTATCTACCTCAATTGTTTTGCCGTTTTTTGCTGTTACGATATCGCCGGGTTTATAAGAAGATCCTGACGGCATATTTTCGCAAGCTGCGATAATCCCGTGGACTTCAACTTCCGGGTGAATTTTGTTTATAACTTTCATAATACCTAAAACACAAGCGGCACCTGACATATCATCTTTCATATTAAGCATTGACGCTGCCGGCTTTAAGTCAAGTCCGCCGCTGTCAAAGCATAAACCTTTTCCGATAAGCGCAATACGTTTTTTCGGGTTTTCAGGGAGGTATTTCATGTGGATGAATTTAGGCGGCTGACAACTTCCTTTTGCAACTGCTAAGTATGCTCCCATACCCATTTCCCTGATTTTATCTTCCTCATAGACTTCGGTTACAATTCCTTCAAAACTTTGTGCTATTTCAGCAAGTTTAGAAGGTGTTGCAAATTCAGCAGGTTCATTAGCAAGGTTTCTGGCAAGTTTCATTGCTTCTGAAACTTGTTGTGCCATTTCTATGTCATTTGAAACTTTTGAAATATAAATTTCAGATATTCGATGACCTTTTTTTGTTTTATATTTGTCAAAATGATAATTTGAAATAGAGGTTCCAATAATCGTCGGAACTCCAAATGCGTAGTTTGCATCAATGTCAAAGGCAATAACTTTTGCTTTTAATTCAATACATTTTTTTACGGCTTTTGCAATACTGCTTCTTATAACGTTGTTATCAAGTTTTTGTTCTTCTCCAAAACCTACTGCCATAATATAAGTTGACAGGTACTCTTTTTGAGTGTGAATAACAAAAATCTCTCCGGCTTTACCGGTAAAGCTGTCCGGCGCAAATCTGTTTACAAGCGAATTTGACGTTAATTCGCCTTCAAACTTGTTGATAATTAATACGTCACATGAAACTTCTTTTGTATTATCTACAATTTTTATATCCATAATAAATCTCTCCTTTGGCTTAATTATAGCACCAATTCTAATTTTATAAATAGTTTCAACAGTTGAGATTTTATTTTAATTGTTTTTTTGATTGCTCGGCATTCATTGATTTTATTGCATAAGAGCGCAAATCGTAAGCTTGTGTGTTATTTGGATTCATTCTTATTACTGTATTCAAGTCATCAATAGCTGCAAGATATAAATTTAATTTGCAAAAAATAATCGCTCTTGTTAAATATTTTTCAGAATCCTTATCATCAAGTTCGATAGCTTTGTTTAAGTCTTGTTCTGCTTTTTTTAAATCCCCTTCGGTTTTGCTTATTAAAGCACCTCTTGCTGCATAATAGTCCGAGTTTTCAGGGTTTAGTTCAATTGCTTTTGTAAAGTCCTCAATAGCTGAAGTATAATGATCTAATTTTGATTCGCAAATGGCTCTTTCATAATATGCTAAATCGTTTTTTGAGTTAACTTCAAGTTCTTTTGTAAAATCTAAAATGGATTCTTCATATTTTTGAATACCCATTTTGGCAATTCCGCGATTGTAATATACTTTTTGAAAATTTTTATCTAATTCAATAACTTTAGAATAATCTGCGATAGCGCCGCTGTAATCTTTTAAGTAGAATTTAGCAGCTCCGCGGTTGTTATATGCATCTACATTATTTTCATCTAATTCAATAACTTTAGAGTAATCTTTGATAGCACCGCTATAGTCGCCGTTGCTGCGTTTTGCAAGACCGCGGTTGTAGTAAGCCAGTTCGTTTGTTTCATCAAGTTCAATAACTTTGGTAAAATCATCTACCGCTTCTTTGTATTGCTTCATTAAAACTCTTGTTGTGCCGCGGTTTAGGTAAGCATTTACATTTTCGGGGTTTATTTCGAGTTCTTTTGTGTAATCTTCTACAACTTCACCGTAAGCTTTAAGATTTGATTTTGCAATCCCGCGATTGTAATAAATATTCTCACGGCGCGGATCCAGTTCAATAGCTTTTGTGTAATCTTTAACCGCCGCTTTATAGTGACCGGATAAGAAACTTGCGTTTCCTCGTTTGGCATAAGATTCTGCATTGTAAGGATTAATGCTTATTGCTTTTGTATAATATTCAATTGCAAGGTCAAACTGTTTGTCATTAAAACTTGCAAGAGCAGCATCAAGCAAAATTTGTTCTTTTTTTTGTTTGCGAGTGAGTTTTGCCGCGTAAACCTCCGGTACAAAACACATTGTTTGTCCCGTCAGAAGCCCGATTAATATTGCAGTTGTAAAAATTTTCTTTTTCATAACCATAATTCCAACTTGTAATAAATTATCACAAGTATTAACAGGATATTACAAACACGCCAAAAAGTCAAAAATGACGAGTAGTGTAAAATTCGGTCTTGAAAATTTAATGTAACATTTTGTAAATATGCATTAAATAATCCCCGGAATAACTAAAGTTTTAACCAAAAAATCCGACAATAAAAGAGTATAATCAAAAGGATTAAGGAAACATGGCTTCAGATAGATATATATTCCGAATACTTCGAAAAGAATTAGGCATGTATAGTACTGCCGGTATTACTCTTGATGAACAGTATGCTAAGAATTATAGTGAAAAAATTATCGAAAGAGCTAAAGAATTAAAAGCAAAGAACCAAGCCAATGGTAAAAATTTCTCAGATGAGTTTTATCTTGACTATGCAAAAAGTTTGAATTTACAGGATATGATTGGTGGATTTAAAGAAACTCATAAAAATAATATTGTGGGTTTAGAAATCCAGGATAAGGATTGGGCAGGATATTCTTATGAAGAAATCATTGAAATGGAAAACAACGGATATAAAATTCCGGAAGAAGTTTTGCAATGGGCTCATGCACAGCAAGAAGCTGATGTTACAGATTATGTGATTGTTTCTGACGGGTCTTCTAATGGGGATACTGAAACTGCAGATTCTGCAACAGGTAAAGATGATTTAAGCAAGCTTAGAGCAAAAGCAAAACAAAATATTACAAAAGCTGAAAATGCCCAAAAAGAAACCGAGCAAAAACTTGAGCAGTATGAACTTACCGCAGATAAAGCAAGAGAAATCAAAAATGATAAACAAGATTCTTACAAAGAATCAATAAATGAAATTACAAATCTTACAAATGAGTGGAAAAAACTTGATACAAAGAAAAATAGCGGGGCTTTGTCAGAACTTGAAAAGAAAAGATATGCTGATTTAGCAAAACAATTAAACGGTTCTGATGGCAGCCTGATGAGAGAAATTAAAGCTGATAATAGAGATTTAGACGAGTTTCTAACTACTCTTGACGGACTTAATAATGATATTAATATTAATATTCAATTAGCTAAAGATACAGTAAAATCCGGTTTGGATTTGAGTAATTTTGAGAAGAATTATTTCCAAGGTCAGCTGCCGCATGTTACTACCGGTATCAGGATAACCGATGAAGGGTTATTAAGCGATACAACCTATGGTGTACAAGGGGCAAAAATGGCAGACCTTGCGATTGAAAAAGGTACTGAATTGGAATCTTTTTCTAATAATATTACCTCTGAGCTTAATGATGGTCAGAATGCCGAACTTAATCAATTTGCATCTGAATATTCTGCTGCGGCTTCTCAAACAGAAGAAAATACTAAAAATGCCATGGGCGAAGAGTTCGATAAATCCGCTGATGAAACTCAGGATAAAAAATCACAACAGCAAGAATCAGCTACTAAACAATATGGTGTTGATATCTCATTTACTGCTCATAATGCCATGAAAGCTGCTGCAACAACCGTACAATCAACTACTGATCTTACTTCAAAACAAACAGGGGTTCATAATTCAAACAAATCTCTTAAAAAAGAATTGAAAAAAACTCAAAATGATGTTGTAAAACTTGCAAAAGAGTCAGCGGAAGCAGGTCAAAAACACGAAGAAAATCTTCAACGTGAAGAAGAATTCCTTGTACAGCTTGAAGATTTGCAAGGTAAAGCTCAAACAGGTTCTACAGAATCAAAAGTTCAGGAAGTTGTTGATTCTGAAGAAAAACAAAATGAAGTTGAACAGCAGCAAGAAGATACAAAGGCAGTTCAAGGAGAAAATAATCTTCAGGCTGAACAGCCAAAAGATAATAAAGAAAATGAAAAACAAACCATTGTTGATAATATTCTGGCAATCAATGGCGAAGACCAAAAACTTAAAGATAAGGTTAAGAAGTCACTTTCAAAAGGGCTGTTATCAAATGTAAAAAGCCAAAAGGTTTCAAAAACATTAACAGCACAAAGCAGTGAATTAACCCAAAGAAACAATAATGCTCAAGATGTTGCCCAAAAAACTTTGTTTGTCGGAATGGGTACATTTGCAAAAAGTTTCTTAACAACTGCTGTCGGAAATTCTATGTTCTCAACAGGCGTAGGTTTAATGACCAGTCCGTTTACTTATGCCAGCGGGCTTGCTATGACAATCGCCGGTCAATTATTGCAAAATCAAGGTCTTAAAGAGTTTAAATTCGGAGCTGCTGCTGCCGGTACAGGTACTGTGGGTTTAGTTGCTTCAGCTGTTGCATCTGAAGTAAATTCTGATGCCAAAACTTCTTTGAAATCAGCAGCAAGAATGTTTAAAGCTAATAATCAGGTATTTAAAGAATCTGCTAAAAGTGTTGGAGATAATACGGAAGTTAATGCTACTGAAAATACTACAGACAGCAGTTCTTCTGCAGGTAATACAGATACTGAAAACCAAAATCAAGTACAAGAAACAATTACAAATACTGATTCTGCAGTAAATTCAGAGCAGACAGTTGAAAATACTGTTGAAAGCGAAGATACAGCTTCTGTTGCCGGTGCAGAAGAGAATACCGCAAATCAACCGGTTGAACCTGAAACTGTAACCGAAACTGATGATAAAACAGAAAATGAACCAGTAACAACTCCGGAATCTCAGGACGGACAAGTTCAACAGAATCCTGAAAGCAATGCTGCCGATGACAATACTGCAACTAACGGTACTGATAACGGAAATTCTGCGAATAAACAAGATGATAAACAGAAAGACAGCGGGTATTCAGTATCCTCAGAGTTTACAACAGTAAATTCATTGAAAGCTGCGGCTACAACCATTCAGGCTTCTAAAAACTTGGAAAATAATAAAGCTGAAATTGACGGGCTTAATAATTCACTAATTGCAGAAACTAAAAAAAGTAAAAATTTAGTAAAAAATATTGAAAAAGAATCCGCAATTGCAAAAAATCTTCATCAGAATAAGCAGGCTATTACCCAATCAATAACTCAACAGATGGATAATTACAAAAACACCTTGCAAAATGCACAAACTCCTGAGGAAGCAGAGTCTGCACAATCAAAAATGGATACTCTTTCTACAGAATTAGATACAACAATTGCATCTGATGAACAAACAACAACAGTTGTAAATAAAACTCTTGCAAGCAGCATTCAGCAGCTTGGTAAATTTAAGAAAAATACTTCTGATTTAAATAAAGGTATTTCATCATTCAAGAATAATATTTCAAATCAGTCAGATGTTTCATTAAAGACTATAACTGTAGGTATCGGGACTTCTACCGTTGGTTTAATTGATTCAAATATTGGTACCGGCATGATGATTTCAGGGCTCAGTTTAATGAGTAATCCGTTTACCTTCTCAGTTGGTGCGGCTCAGCTTGCACTGGGTGAGATGACACTTGCAAAAGGTATTCTTGAAATGTCTTCAGGAGCTTTTGCAACAGCAACTGGTACTGCGGGATTAATTGTTAATGCTGCAGCAAGTGATTCTTCAAATGAATCTGAATCTACGGTAAAATCTGCTCTTTCCGCTCATAAAGAAGCCGATAAAGATGTTCAAGATACAGACAAAGAGATTAAAGAATCTGAAAAAGAAGATATTGATAATACTCAGGAAAATAATGCAGAACCTGAAGTTGAGCCTCAAAATCAAGAAACAGAAGAAAACGAAGAAGTTGATATTACAAATATGTCAGCCTCAGCAGCAGTTAATGCTAATTTGAATAATACAACTACAACAGATGATAAAGCTGACAGAAAGCTTTCAAGATTTAATATGGATAGTATAATCGAATCTAAAAAGAAAAAGAAAAAAGTTATGGCTGTATCAGCTTCGTCAAGTGGAAGAACAAGATAAAAGAAAAATGGCCGGTTTTGTATCCGGTCATTTTTTATGATATTTTAGGGGTGAGAAGATGAAAGGAGTTTTGAATGAAAGTTTTATTATTTAACGGTTCTCCGCGCCAAAAAGGCTGTACTAATGCCGCATTGGAAGAAATCACAAAAGTTTTAAATCAAGAAGGTATTGAAAGTGAGATTTTTTATGCAGGAACAGAGCCTATTGTGCCGTGCAAGGCTTGTGGCGCTTGTGTTAAACTTGGTAGATGTGTTATTAATGATAAAGTCAATGAATTTGTTGAAAAAGCAAAAGAAGCCGATGGAATTATTTTAGGTTCTCCTGTTCATTACGCATCAGCAAGCGGTATTGCCGCATTATTTTTGGACAGAGCTTTTTATGCCGGTTCAAAACAGGGTGTGTTCAGACATAAGCCGGGTGCTGCAATTGTTAGTGCAAGGCGAGCAGGTACTACTGCAACACTTGATCAATTAAATAAATATTTTATGATAAATGAAATGCCTGTTGTTTCTTCCAGATATTGGAACATGGTTCACGGAAATACTCCGGAAGAAATAAAAGAAGATAAAGAAGAAGTAAAAGAAGAGACAGAAAACAGTGACGCAGATGATGCAGAAGCACAGGAAGCTAAATTCTGGGAGAAGATAGAGGGTATTCTTGCAATAGCCAAGAAGAAAAAGAATGTACTGGAATATAAGGAGATCATGGATCATCTGGCGGATTTGGATCTGGACCCCGACCGCATTGACAGAATCTATGAATATCTGGAAAGTCAGAATATTGATATTCTGGGGAATATCGAAGCGGAGGAGGAGGTTGAGAAGGAGCTTGACCTGACTCTCCCCGAAGGCATCAATATTGATGACCCCG
>OHGK01001584.1_pt1 | contig 11777 bp, 10 predicted proteins | sample 1567671 | NCBI WGS metagenome assembly OHGK01 (sample SAMEA3879577, study PRJEB24766) | human gut metagenome | biome: human-associated habitat; feature: feces | place: USA | collected 1985/1987 | reverse complement strand
CAGCAGGCTGCCCTGTTCGGCCAGACCTGCTTCCGCCCGGGCGAAGCCAAGAATACATACGGCACAGGCTGCTTCACCCTGATGAACGTGGGCGAAAAGCCTGTGCGCTCCCGCGCCGGATTGCTGACCTCCGTGGCCTGGCAGGTGGACGGAAAGACCACCTATGCCCTGGAGGGCAGTGTGTTCAACGCCGGCAGCACCATCCAGTGGCTGCGGGATGAGCTGGGTATCATTTCCTCGGCGCCGGAGATCGACGTGCTGGCCGCCACAGTGCCGGACAGCGGCGGCGTGGTGGTGGTACCGGCCTTCACGGGCCTGGGTGCGCCTTACTGGGATATGTACGCCCGGGGTGCCATTCTGGGCATCACCCGCGGCACCACCCAGAACCACATCATCCGCGCGGCCGAGGAATCCATCGCCTACCAGAGCGCCGACCTGATGTGGGCCATGGAGAAGGACACCGACATTACCATCAGCACCCTGAAGGTGGACGGCGGTGCCAGCCGCGACCACTTCCTGATGCAGTTCCAGTCCGACATCCTGAACAAGGAGGTGCTGCGCCCGGCCATCCGGGAGACCACCGCCCTTGGCGCGGCGTATCTGGCCGGCCTTGCCACCGGCGTGTGGAAGAGCCGGGAGGAGATCAGCCACCTGTGGAGCTGCAACCAGCTGTTCGAGCCCAAAATGGACGCCGCCCAGCGGGAAAAGCTGGTCAGGGGCTGGCACAAGGCCGTGGGCCGCAGCCAGGACTGGGCCGAGCACGAGGTGTAAGGCAGGAAAATCGCTGACAGCATAACATTATAATACCCCCGGCAGACTGTCACCGCAATGGTGATAGCCTGCCGGGGGTTTTCTGTACCGTTCACAGCAATCGAAGTTGAATTTATTCCAGATACTGCGGCAGATTCCAAGCACCTCGCAGCACACGGTGAATCTCCACAATCTTGTTTTCATCGTTGACGCGATAGAACACCAGATACTGGTCAACGACCAACCTACGATAAGCCGGGTCAAGGCGGTAGACCTCGCACATTTTCGGGGTATCGCCTAATTTTGTGATCTTCTCCCGAAGTTCTTTCAGTACACGGCTGGCTGTTTTAGGGTAAAAGCCAGACAGATACCGGGCGATATCGTTCAAATCCTGCACAGCAAGGGGCAGATATTTAATTTTATACGTCATACTGCTTGCTCAGCGTCTCCCATACGCTTTCGTGGTCTTCCCACTGCGTGTCGGGGTCAGCCGCCTGCTGTGTTGCCTTGGCAAGTGCCTCGGCAACATACCGCTGGTGCAAAAACTCTTCGTACTTGGCGTAGTCCTCAATGTTGATGAGTACGGATTCTCCACGGCCATGATTCGTGATGATCACATGGTTGTGGTCTTTGAGCATCTCCGAAAGCTCAGCGTAATGGTTGCGCAGATCCCGGGAAGGGCGAACGAATGTCTGCATCATACGAGACACCTCCTGTCAGAGTCATTGTATCACAAAATGACTACATGCGCAAGGCGGATGCTCTTGTTGGGGCGTGCGGAGCCCCAAGCCCTGCAGGGAACGAGTGCGGTAACCTGAAATCAATCCGTTTCATTTAGCCTTTCGAACAGTTTGCGATCAGTTTTATAAATTCCTTGATAAGGTTGTTCAAGATAGTACTTCCCCCTGTCCTCATACGCAAAGATCGTAATTGTTCCTGTCTCAAGCCGGAAGTCAATCTTGATATAATTTTTCGCTTGCGGAAAGTCTTGAACGCTTTCCTTCTTAGTCGGTTCAGAACTGGAAATATCGGCGATTATTTCACTTATCCAAGTTTTATCTGAATGGCTTACTGTGTTTTCTTCAAAAGTTATATCAATAGATGTGATCTTATCGGCTTGAGGCAGCGTAATGGGCGCTGCTTTTTTTCCACACGCAGCTAAAGTCAGTATACAGGTAAGACACAAAAACAAAGAAAGAAATTTTTTCATAAGTATTGTTACCTCCATAACTTCCAATTTACTGGGCTAAGCCGAGTATACCATACACTGTTAAAAATAGCAAAAGGCAGGATACCACCCGCATGGTGATACCCTGCCTTTGCTTGTTTCTGTTCTCGTCCTGTCACAACAAAAAATCCCCAGACCGAATGATCTGGGGATGTGGTGGAGCATTGTCCACAGCACTCGAACCCAACACTTCCTCACGGGTGACCGTCTTGGCATCGTCCGTGAAGTTGAAGTTGAGTACGACCCGGTCATCAAAGACGTAGACCGAGTTGACAAAGGTATCAATGATCTGCCGCTGGTGTTCCGTGCTGCCCACGTCACCCTTGCGGAATTTTTCAAGCCAGAACCGAATCCACTCACGGGTCAGGACGGGCTTTTTCAGCTCTTCTTCCAGAATGCTGGTGTTCAGGGCTTCTTTCCGGGCTTCCAGCTCGTCCAACCGCTGCTTGGTGGTCGGGGTCAGGATGCCCTGTTCAATGGCTTCCAGAAGGTTTGCGAGTCGTTTCTCCGTATCCCGGAGTTGCTCTTTCAGAACAGGCAGCCGGGTGTTCTCCTGCTGCTGGGCTTCCATGACCAAATCTATCAGCCGTTCGATGATTTCATCGCTGAAAATCACCTTAATGGCAGTGTCCACCACGAACCGTTCCAGCGGCTCCTTGCGGATGGCTTTCAGGTCGCAATGCGCCTTGCCGTGGCGTTTGGCGTTGCCGCACTTGTAGTAATAGTAGGTGTTTCCCATGTGGCTGGTGCCGCTTTCGCCACCCATCAGGGTGCCGCACTTGCCACAGAACAGCTTGGTGGTCAGCAGATATCTCACATCCTCTTTTGCAGGCCGACCATGGGCGATCCTGTTCTGCTCAAAACGCTGCTGCACCCGGTCAAACAGGTCCTGGTCAACAATGGCCGGAATGCCGCCCGGCGTCACAATGTCCTTGTAGCGGTATTCGCCGATGTAGCGGCGGTTGCGGAAGATCTGGAAGAAGCTGTTCTTCACGAACGGCTTCCCGGTGCGGGTACGCAGGCCGCGCTCGTTCAGGGATGCTGCGATCTTCTCAGCCGGTTCGCCGTCGGCGTACCGGGTGAAGATCTCCTGCACGATGGGAGCCGTTTCCGGGTCGATATGGTACAGCCTGTCCTCCTTGCCAATGGTGAAGCCCAGCGGAACCACACCGCCGTTATACTTGCACTGAAGGGCATTTTCGCGCTCACCGCGCGCCACTTTCAGGGCGAGCTCGGCGGAATAGTATTCCGCCATGCCGATCAGCATACTCTCCACCATAATGCCTTCAGGCCCCTGCGAGATGGGTTCCATAGCAGACACCAGATGGACACCGTTCTTTTCCAGCTGGTACTTGTAGTTCACGGCATCGAATCGGTTCCGGGCAAAGCGGTCCAGCTTCCAGACCAGAACTACGTCGAAGATTTTCTTTCCGCTGTCCTTGATCATCCGCTGAAAGTCTGGGCGGTCATCCGTTTTGGCAGAGTAGGCACGGTCAATGTAGGTGCCGACCACGGTGATGCCGTTCTTCTCGGCGTAGTCCTTGCAGTCGCGCAGCTGCCCTTCAATGGACGCTTCACGCTGGTTGTCCGAGGAATAGCGGGCATAGATCACGGCGGTCATGGCAGGCACCTCCCATTTATACATCATTGAACGGTGGAGCGTTCTTTCAAAATGTAGTTTCGTATAATATATATACCATGTTTTACAACGGTTTGCAATGGGAAAATCAGCGAACAGCATTTAATTCTTTTCATAAATCAGATGCCCACCGACCTATGGTTTTCGCCATAAGCTGGTGGGCATCTGTTGTTCTGGCTTATAATTCACTGATGGTTGCAGTAATGGGCTGCATGAGGATTCGCCTGACCGGGTTATATACTGCCAGCACCACAGCCGCCAGCACGACTACGACAATCACGGCAAGACAGCCCCACGGCATCTGCCACGCTGCACCGAAATAATGGGTGATGAGCAGGATATACAGCTTCCGATTCAGCACAAGACCCAGCGCAATGCCCACCACAAGACCGGACACCGCATAGGTGCCAGCTTCGGCAGAGATCATGCGTTTCAGCTGTGCATCATCCATCCCGATGGCACGCAGGATGCCATACTGCTTCATTCGTGCCGACACGCTCATGGAAATGCTGTTGACGATGTTCAGAATGGTGATTCCTGCAATCACGATGAGAAACGCATAGACCACCAGATGGAACGCCCAGTAGGTGCTTTGTATCATCCGATTTCCTTCGATTCGGTTGGAAAAAACAACCTGCTTGTTTAACGTGTCGCTCAGCAGGGTGTACACTTGTGCAATGGCTGCGTCTGCTGTGGTATCTTTTAGTTGAATATCGATCACCGCATAGCGGTTTTGCCCGGTCAGCTGATGGAAGGTTTCTTCGGTGCAGATAACAATCGGGGAATCGGTACTACTGAACGGGCTGTCGTTCAATACACCCACGACTGTGAGCTTTGCATCCTCCAGCTGAATGGTATCACCCACGGTCAGGAAGTTGCTTTTGTCGAATACCGTCAGCACAGGGTATGTGCCATCCTCCGGCTCCTGCGGAAGGGTTCCGCCAATCAGGTCTTTTTTCGCCCAGCCAAACTGTATCGTATCGTATGAAATCAGGTCGATGGACCCCTGTTTTCCCTGATATTCCGCCGGGAGCGGGCAATACATCCGCCCGAATGCGTGTTTGACTTCCGGCAGAGCTTCCAGCTGCTCCACCAGCACCGGGTCAAGGACATTTTGCCCGGATGTTTCAGCCACCGATAAGTCCGGTGTGTAGGGCTGCAACGGATTCAGCGCAAATCCAACCCATCGAAGCAAAACCGAAAAGCTCAAAAACAGGAGAATGCTTAACGCAAAGGAACCTGTCATCAGAAGCAAGTTCTTTTTGGACGAGGTTGCATGGCTCACGCCCAAAGAAAGCTCTGCACGACTTCCAAACAACCGAGCATGACACGGAGAATCCACTGCATTTTCCACCGCATTCCCAGTTGCTGCTGTGATCGGAGAAGCTTTTGCCGCCCGCCGTGCCGGAGAAGATGCCGCGAACCAAACCGTGATAAGTCCCAGCGCGGAACCACAGATAATACCGACCGGGCTGATGCCAAGCACTGGTAAAGAGCTGAACTCCTCGCCGATAAATCCACGCAGAAAGGAACACAATCCCCATGTGGAAACGATTCCCAGCACACATCCTGCTGGAACAGCAGTTTTACACCAGAAAAGAGCTTCCAGCCGGACAAGCATCCGAACCTGATTTTTTCCTGCCCCAAGACAACGCAGCATTCCATAATAGCTGGTACGCTGCGCTACATTGCTGTTGATGCTGCCTGTGATCATAAAAATTCCGGCAAGGACGACCATGCCAGCCAACACAGCCGCTACCGCATATAAGCCTACAATATAATCGTTGTTGCTGCTTGCGTTCAACGCCATCAGGTAAGTATTTTCGGAGATTTTTTCTTCTGAAATTCCGTACTTGTTTTCGATGTTCACAATGGACTGCCGCAAATTGGTACGTGGCTTGAACTGGATGAAATACTGTGTTTCAAAGGATTCTTCTACCTGTGCGGCAATCTGAGAAAATGTACTGCGGTTCATCACCAGCACAACAGCATCATACTGGTTCGCATCGGAGGTATCCTCATTGAAACCTGCGACAGTAAGCGAAATGGTCTGTCCATCCGGGAGCGTCAGCGGAATCGCTGTACCGACCGTAACATCCAGCCGATCCCGGATGTTTGCTGTCACGAGCACTTCGCCATCCGCCGGGGCAGTGCTGCACTGCATTCCCGGAAAGATTTGAAGGATTGCATCATCTGCTCCTACCAGTGCGGCACGTTTATCTCCGGCAAAATAGTTTTCCGTAAGGGAAGCGTTGATGTCGCTATATGCCGAAAATGCAGCAACATCCTCCTGTGCGGCAAGCTCTGCGGCTGTTTCAGGAGAGATGTCCTTTACCATGATATGCCAGTTTCCGTTTTTGTTCAGCTGGTTTGAGGTTTCCATCCGAATCGCCATATCTGCCATACTGAACACCGCCGTGACCAGAAACACCGCAAGGACGATGCACAAAATCGTCATGCGGTTCTGCCGTCTGCGTACCTTGGCAGAAATCGGGATCAGGCTCAGATAGCTTTTCATTTCTGTGCTGCTCATTCCCGGCACCTCCCAAAATCGGTCAGGCAGCCGTCCGATACCTGCAACACCCGGTCTGCCGTCTGCGCAATGCTGCGGTTGTGGGTGATCATCAGGATGGTCTGCTCGTATTTCCGGGATGTTTCTTTTAGCAGAGCAATGACCTCGCTGGTGTTCTGGGTGTCCAGATTGCCGGTCGGCTCATCCGCCAAAATCAGGGAAGGGCGGGTCATCAGGGCGCGGCCGATGGCTACCCGTTGCTGCTGCCCACCGGAAAGCTGGCTTGGCAGATGCTTCCGACGGTCTTTCAGATTCAGCACGGTCAGCAGTTCTTCCAGATATGCCCTGTCCGGCTTTTGGTAGTCCAGCAGCACCGGGAACAGGATGTTCTGTTCTACGGTCAGTTCCGGGATGAGATTGAATGCCTGAAAGATAAAACCGATATTGCGGCGGCGGAAGATCGTCCGCTCCCGGTCTTTCATGGCAAAAACATCCTTGCCATCAATCAGCACCTTGCCGGAAGTCGGCGTATCCAGTCCGCCAATCAGGTTGAGCAGGGTGCTTTTGCCGGAGCCGGATTCGCCAACGACCGCCACATATTCGCCTTTCGGCACTGAAAAGCTAACATCTTTCAGCGCATGGACAGCAGTTTCTCCGCTGCCGTAGGTCTTGCAGAGATGGTTGACTTCTAATAGTTCCATAGTGTATCCCTCACTTTGCAGGTTCCTTCGATTCAGACGGATGATCTCTGTCTGTGCAGAAAAGGATAACACGTCAACCTTACTGCAAGCCTACACGCAGCCTACAATTTTGTAGGAATCGGAAAATTCAGAGTAAAGGTCGTGCCCTTTCCCAGCTCGCTGTCTACTTCAATGGTGCCGTGATGGGCTTCCACAACGGCTTTTGCCAGCGGCAGACCCAGCCCGATGCCCTGTGTATCCTGTGAAAAGCGGCTGCGATAAAACCGTTTGAAGATATGGTACAAATCTTCTGGGTGGATGCCGCTGCCGTTGTCGCGCACTTTGATTTGAACCATGGACGGCAGTGCATTCCACTCTACCTGAATCGTATCTCCGCTCTTTGTGTGGTCAAGGGCATTCTTTACAAGATTGTCCACAGCTTCCTGCATCCAGTCACGGTCGCACCAAAGTGTAACCGCCTCTGAGCCGGACAGAACAAGCTTTTTCTGTTCCTGCTTGGCACGATAGTGATACTGCCGCGCGATGTCCTGCACCATTTCAGCAACATTTTCGTTTTTCTTCTCCAAGACGACCGAACCGGCATCCAGCCGGGTGATTTTGAGCAGATTCTGCACCAGCGTTTCGATGCGGTCCAACTCCTGTTCGGACAGGTCGGCAAACTCTTTGACCTCCGACGGCGAAACAGCTTCGTCCTGAAGCAGACCGTTGTAGATATTCAACGCCGCCAGCGGTGTTTTGAGCTGGTGCGAAATATCTGCAATGGTATTTTTCAAAAAACGCTTCTCCCGCTGCTCGTTGTCTGCGTGTGCGCTCAGAACTGCCGCCAATGCATTAACGGAGTGAAACAGACGGTAAAATTCTCCCTCCCGGTCGCAGTCCAGTCGTGCATCCGGGTTGCCATCCAGACAGCTTTGGATTTGCTGGACTGCCTGTTCCAGAAGCGCGCTCTGCCTTTGGAAATAGCGAAAAAGCACGCCCCAGAGACAGCCGCCCAGCAGAAGAAAAACCAACAGTAACCCGAAAGAGAATGCGTGCGTCGTATGCCATACGATGCCCTGCGTGAGAGCCAATGCCACCGCCCAGACCGCCAGCACTGTCCGGAACAAAATCCGGATTTCCCGGTTTGCGAATACTTTCATACGGCACCTTTACCCATTCCATTTATAGCCCATGCCGCGGACAGTCAGCAACATCTGCGGTTTGCCGGGGTCGTCCTCGATCTTCATCCGCAGCCGCCGGATGTACACTGTTAAGGCACTGCTGTCAATGTAATCCCCATCGCAGTCCCACAGTGCATCCAGAATTTGTTCCTTGGATAGCACGGCATTCGGATGCTGCATAAAGAAGCAGAGCAGCTTGTACTCTGCGCCGGTCAGTTCCAGCAAGATTCCGTTTTTGTATGCCTGCCCCTGCAACAGCCGGACGGTGATGCCGCCCGATTCCAGTACGGGTTCTCCTGCGCTGGACGCATTTGCACGGCGAAGCAGTGCATTGACCCGCGACAACAGGACACCCAGCTTGAACGGCTTGGTCAGGTAATCATCCCCGCCCATATCCAGTCCCATGATGATATTCATTTCCTCATCCGAAGCGGTCAGGAACAGAATCGGCACGTTGGATGTGCGCCGCACCTTCTGGCAGAAATCGAAGCCAGAGCCATCCGGCAGGGAAACATCCAGCACCAGCAGGTCATATTTTCTGTCTGACCACAGCACCTCGGCTTCTGCCAGCGTCCGGGCTGTATCCAGTGCAAAGCCCTGTTTCTTGAATGCAAAGGTCAGCCCACTGATCAGGCTCAGATCATCTTCCAAAAGGAACAGTTTTCTCATGATTCCCTCTCTTTTCCGCGTTTTGTGTGTCCTACAGGTTCAAAAGCATTATAAGTTTTTTCTGCGAACATTACAATGCGCGAAACGGAAATTGTTTCTTGCCGTGTGTTAAACATAAGTCCTACTATCACTTCTTTACTGCAATAAAATTTACAAAATCATCTTGACGTGCTCTGCAATCCGAGATACTCTTTATCGCAAATCCCACCGAGCTTGTCAGGGCGAAGCCCCTCCATCTGCTGTCGCAGACCGCGCTGCCGCTTAAAAGCCCCACTGGGGCTTTCATTGCTGCGCAAACGCGGTCTTGTAGAAAAGTACAGAACGGCGAGGATTTGTTCCCCATGAAGATTTTTACCGCCCCGCAACACACCCGATCAATTTTGCCGCCGATTCACCCGACAAAATCATCGCTGCGCTGCGTGGGCGGTATTTTTCTTTTTCACAAATAAAATCTTATGTAGTTGTTCAATCTTCCAAAATTTGTTTTTGGTTGTTGACTGTACAACCGCAAAGTGTTATTCTTGTGTTTGAAAGAAGCAGGTTGTAGTGTCCGCACTGCGTCCGGCTTTCTTCATACTGTACCTTGAATCTTACATAAGCCGTCTGAACGAGATACTGCGCCATGACCTCACACTTTCTGTGGGCGAGCCGGACAACGCCGCTGCAAAACAGGGGCAGGAACTGCGTTCGGTGTGAACGGTGACCATGAGCAGGGGCTTTGCCTTTTCACACGTTTTGCTCTGCAAAATTTTCAACGTGCATTGCGGTTCGACTTCTGAAATTTTCAGTGTTGCACGGAAAGGGCGAAAGCAAGTATCGACCTGTGGCCACAAATTTTCAATGCTTGAAAAATTGCTGTCCACTCAGTCATCCTTGTTGGGGAGTGCCTTCCCCAAACCCTGCTCTAGCTTCGCACCGTTGGTGCGAATGCGGCGTGTCGCATTACATAGCCCTCTCCATCCCGGAGCGGGCATTTATCATTTTCACAGGAGGTCGAATATGGCTGAAATGAAAAGTCCGAACGTACACGCAAAAAAGAACCGCAATGACACGCCGCGAAAACGAAAGACACACATCATCAAAGTCCGAGTGACCGCAGAAGAAAAACTGCGGATCGCATACGCCTGCAAAGAACTCCACCTCACCCAATCCGAACTCGTCCGCCGCGTCCTGTACGGCGTGAACGTCAAGCACACCGTTGTGGTGGCGCAGGGCGGCGAGGATGCACTGGCGGCGCTTGCTGCCTTGTCTGCCCAGTGCAGCAAGGTAGGAAGCAACCTCAACCAGCTTGCACGGCACTTCAACTCCGGCGGCAAAGACACCGAGCAGCTCCGGGCGCAAATTCTGGAGGAACTGTCCGCACTCACGAACTTTCGGCTGAAAGCCGAAGAAACGGTTGGTGAACTGTATGGCAACCATCAAGCATTTGACCTCGAAAAATTCTAACTATGCCGCCGCCGAAAGCTATCTCACCTTTCAGCACAACGAGTACACCGGCCTGCCCATTCTGGATGAGAAGGGCAGACCCAAGCTGCGAGATTCGTACCTGCTCGACACCCTTGAGTGCGGCGAATCCTCGTTCGCTATGGCCTGCCTGATCGCCAATCGCAAGTACGGCAAGAACGGCAGGCGGGAGGACGTGAAGACCCACCATTATATCATCAGCTTCGACCCGAAGGACGCAGTAGAGAACGGCCTGACTATGGAACGGGCGCAAGCCCTTGGCTTGCAGTTCTGCAAGGACAACTTCCCCGGTCATCCCGCCATCGTCTGCACCCACCCGGACGGTCACAACAGTGCAGGGAACATCCACGTCCACATCGTCATCGGCAGCTTGCGTGTCCGCACCGTGGAACGGCAGCCCTTCATGGACAAGCCGTGCGACTGGGAAGCGGGCAAGAAGCACCGCTGCACCTCTGCCATGCTCCGGCACCTCCGTGTCGCAGTCATGGAGATGTGCGAGCAAGCCGACCTGAACCAGATCAATCTGCTGGAAGCCCAAGGCGACCATGTTTCGGAGCGCGAGTATTGGGCGCAGCGGCGCGGACAACGCCGCCTCGACCATGCCAACGCCAAACTTGCCGCCGAAGGGCAGCAGCCCACCCAGACCGTCTACCAGACCGAGCTGGACAAGCTGCGAAAGCAGATCTACGCTGTGCTGAACAAGACCACCACCTTCGAGGAATTTTCTGCATTACTCATGCAGGAACACGGCATCGCCGTGAAAGAGAGCCGAGGGCGGTTGAGCTACTGCCCGCCCGGCCGGACAAAGTTCATCACCGCCAAGAAACTGAGCAAAAAGCTGGAAAAAGAGCAGGTGCTGACCGCCCTCTCCCAGAACATCCAGCTTGCCGCCATCATCCAGCCCAGCAGCGAACAGAAGCCGGATAAAATCAGGAAACTGGTTGACATTCAGGCGAACGTTGCTGCGGGCAAGGGCATCGGCTATGAGCGTTGGGCGAAGAAGCACAACCTCAAAGCCATGGCGCAGACCTTGATTCTTTTGCAGGAGAAAGGTCTGCTCAACGAGGACGCACTCGACCAGAGAATTGCAGAGCTTGACACCAAGTTCCATGAATCGCTGGCCGTAGTGAAAGACCTCGAAACCCGCATGGCAAACAACCAAACACTGCGCCGTTATGCTGCTTCCTACAAGCAGTACCGACCGCTCGCGCAGAAACGGAACGCTGCCAAATCCCCCGCAACCTTTGAAGAACAGCATCGTGCAGAGCTGACAGCATACCGGACAGCAGCAGCCTATCTCAAGGCAAACAACATCACTAAACTGCCAAGTCCGAACAAGCTGGAAGCGGAATACTGCGCTCTTGCTTCCGAAAAGGCCCAGTTCTATGAGCAGTACAAGGAAGCCAAAATCGAACTGCTCAAGCTGAAAGATGCAAAACAGAATGTTGCCCTGTTCTTCCGGGAGGACGAACGGACGCAACATCACGAGAGATAAGGAGTTGTGCGTATGATCAATCTGAAAATCGACCCGGAGTTCCAGAATCAGATCCCGCCGCTGACGGACGATGAGTACAAGCAGCTTGAAGAAAACATCCTCAAGGAAGGCAAGCTGCTCTCTCCTTTGATCGTTTGGAACAATACCCTTGTTGACGGC
>OHGK01001567.1_pt1 | contig 11916 bp, 6 predicted proteins | sample 1567671 | NCBI WGS metagenome assembly OHGK01 (sample SAMEA3879577, study PRJEB24766) | human gut metagenome | biome: human-associated habitat; feature: feces | place: USA | collected 1985/1987 | reverse complement strand
ATAGGGCGAACTTTAAACATCGAATTTATTGATTGGCAACTTGCGGACATTCATTTTTTTCTTATGCATAGAATGCGAAAGAGGCTTAATTGAGTTGTAAAAGACGGCATATTACAAGATAAAAGGTGGCATATTGCAAGCTAATATGCCACCTTTTGCTTTTCAAACTAAAATCAGCAATTAAATTACTGATTATCTGTTGTAGCGTCAATAATCAGTTAATCTAAAATTGAAAAACATCAAACTGCTATTTATCTGAATACAACTTAATAATAACAACAAAGACCCAGCTCAATTAAAAGTTAAAAGATATTCTTGCCATCACCGACCGTGGCCTCAACTGCATAATCTGATAACGGCATACGGTTGTATTTACCGTTTGCCTTCTGTATGTGTTGTTACCAAAGATATTGTCCAACGTAAGACCTATTTCATAAGTCTTGCGTCTATAAAACACTGAAATATCTGAAAAATAATTGAACGAAACACTCTTGTCATTGCTGTGATAAATCTCATTGTTCCATTCTATTTGCCAGCTGCCAGGCATCAGAAAGGCCTTTATGCCATGACTGAACGAATTTAAAGTAGGCATGAAGTACACTCCGTTGCTTTTGTTTTTCAAGTTTGACATTGTATAACTTGAATACGCTTCAAACGAGAGCCATTCAGCAGGCTGCAAAGAAATCTCAGCAGAAACAATAAGGTTATTCATCAGAAACGGCGTAACTACGTCAGAAACCAACATGTCGTAATCGTTGCACGCATAATAAGCCGTAACGCCAATATTCAGCTTTGACCAGCGGAACGACTGTGCCAGACGTGCAAAAACGGTAAGCATATGTGAATCTGACGTCTTGTCTGTCGCATAACTTTTGTAGACATCGTCTACCATCTCGCTTGAATAAAGAATATTGTCGAACATATTGTTCCACGTAACGGACAATGAGGCAAACTGTCCTTTTATAATATTTTTATAATCTATGTTTCCGTCCAAGACGTGCGATGTGGTCTTGCTCAATCTACCGATGCCCTGCTTCATGGTTATGTAATCGGTAAAAATGGGCAGACCTCCTGATACCGAAACGTCGAGAGGACTATATGTATAAGAATAAGATGCAGAGAAATTCCAGCGGACTGTGGGACTGAAATTAGCCTTCAGACTAGGTTCTAACAGAAAATCATTGCGTGTGTCGCTGTTTAATCTGCGCATAAGCCACACTAAGGGCACCATTGCCGTTAATTTAAATGAGCCATTCGAGTAATTTGCCTGAGGTGTAAGACGCGTATCCGACTCGTCATATCTGTCGTAGCCGTCAGCCATTATATTATTTATTGAGAGCTGCTGCGACTTTCCTTTTGTCGAGAGTGTATATCTGAAATTAAACCGCCCCAATCTATGACTGAAATAAGTCTCCGCTCCCCAATGAAACGACTGCATGTCGAGTCGCTGCACAGTGCTGTCAGACAGCAAAAGGCTGCCGGGCAGATTATTATAAGAAAAATACGCGCTAAGAGAAAACAGACGCTTGTTCTTCATTCGTTTGCTCATCGTGAAGGAGTCTTGAACATACCGTTTGCGCGGTTTCACGTTCTCATACATTTCCCTGCCGTTAAGCAGTGTAAGGGCGTTACTTCTGTTAAAGTCGGCAAATCCCTTCAACGTATTTACAAGATATATGTCATCACTGTTCTTCTTGTACATCAGTTCGGCAGAAACTTCACTTGTATGCTGAGCTGCATCCACATCCTCAACAATGGCATTTCCGTCTGCCAGATCTGTATAAACAGTCTGTGTAGTCTGACTCTGTGTAGTCTTATCCAACAGTCCGCTTACCTGCAAGCGCAGGTCGTCGCCCTTGTGAGTTTTGAACAGCCAGTTGGTGGCCAGCAGGTTAGAGTTGTTAAAAGTTGTACGCACATTATCAAGAGACGGCGCAGGCATGGTTATTCCGCTAAGTATGTCGTTCTCAACAGCAGCGTCGTTCTCAACGGATTGTCTGTCGTGTACCTCCTTCATAACATCTTTTCCTGTATTGTTATACTTATACATAGAGATACTCTGCATCTTGCGTGAGAACATCATTGCCATAAGACGGCTGTCGCCAAGTGCGTCGGCTACACCCTGTGCCTTGGTTCCGGCTCCTATATCTGCCAGTCCCTGCCAAATGTTTTTGGCATCGTCGGTCAGCACGATATTTAGCGCTGCCTGATCAGAGAAGCTTACGTCGCGCAGCAGTTTAACTGGCTGATGACGTTCATACACCTGCACACTCTTAACCTTATCTGCCGAAATGTTTTCCGAAGCCTGTGAATATTTCGAGCCAAGCAGATCAAGTCCTTCAATATAGAACCTGTTAATATTCTTTCCCTGGTACGTTATTGTACCGTCTTCACCGACCTGAAGTCCAGGCATTTTCCTTATTACATCAGCAAGCGAGCGGTCTTGCTTTTGCCTAAAACTCTTCACAAGGAAGTTAAGCGTGTCGCCATGCTGTGTTATCCGAGGTGCTTTCACCTTCACTTCCTTTATAACTACCGACTTCTCATGCAACACAACAGTCTGTCTCTGACGAAAGTCCTTTATGCTGATTGTATCGCGCGCATATCCGATATAAGAAAACATTATGCTTACAGCACGCTTACCGCCATCGTTGTTTTCACTGAGAGAAAAACTTCCGTCACCCGCAGTACGTGTGAAAGTAAGCGTAGTGCGACCACCATCTGCCAGCAGAACCACACTAGCCGAACGCAGCGGTTTACCATTTTCATTCACTACTTTGCCTTTATACGTCTGTGCCGTAGCAGTGAACGAAACAATAAATGATAATATCGCAACTAAAAATGTTTTCACCATTATTTATTATTTATAAATCTCCATAAGACACGGTGTGAACGACTTTTCGTTTTTTCCCATCGGAACAGACAACCCGATGGACTTACGCAAAATCCAATTACTGCCTTTCTCACAATAAGCGCAGAAATCATCCTGAAGCTGCTTAGGCGTGCAACGTTCATATTTCTTAGCGTTGATGAACGACATTGGATAATCGCACTTTTCTATTCCTGCAAAGCTGAAACTGTAGATGCCTTCGCTTTCTGAAGCCGCAAGGATAAGACCGGGCAGTCCGCAGAGTTTCCAAGGGCCGTCGCTGTAAGGCAAATCCAGCGTGTACCATGCAGTCCATTTGCGCCCGCGCAATTCGCATACGGCTTTCTTACAGGCATATCCACCTATCACTGAGTCGCCTTCGGCCAAATTCCATTTCATTGCAGGCATATCCTCTTCATACAGATAAGGAAAATTAAATAAGATATAAGTGTATGTCAGTTTTCCTACCGTAGGATAATTCTTGAAAACCTGATAATCGTCACCACCCTTCGGACCATTCTCACCATACAGCTGCGATGTCACTTGCATATCGCTAAACCCGGCATTTCTCAAAGAATCTGCAATATGCTTAAACCCATAATCATAAATGCTGTAATACTTTGAACATTCGTTTCCAACCTCAAGTGCCTGTAAGTCTTGCTCAATCTTACTTTCCTGTTTAGTTTTAAATGTGGCGTTATACGTTACCTTAAATATCACACTGTCAGTCTGATTTTGTCCATTTGTATGTAAAACTCCAATGAACAATAGAAATAATAATATTTTCAAGTACTTCATAAATCAACAAAATTAATTTTAATATATCGTGTCATGACATAAATATTACTTCATAAGAAATCCAAAACCAGGTAAACAAAACAACAATCTTTTTTCATATATAGGAATATTTATGTTAAGCAGTACAAATTTACAGATATTTTTCCAGTTATAAAAGAAGAATAGGCATCAAGATGTTAAATTTAATGTTTTTTTGTTAAATCATTAACAGATTGTACATTAAACAACCTTTATGAGTGTTCAATCATAATGCAAAGTGGCAACTTTTCTACACTTTGTAAAACACTCATAACGATAAAAGAGATAATTGGGAACATAAAGCAGGAAGACATCAGACGTTTGTCAGACTAATCTACGGTTACCGTGAAAACATAAAGCCACAAATATGCTTGGCAAACACGGCATTGAAAAGTCCTAAATAATCGTTGCTGTTATTTAAGACAGGTCGGATTCAAAAGCAAAATGATGTTCATTAATTGAACACAAGCCTAAATATAGTCAGCTTATTTTGCTTGTCTGTAACCAAAGAAATAAAACCGTTGCTCACGCGCATTATCTGTCGGGATATTGAAAGACCTATTCCGCTGCCGTCCTTTTTAGTTGTAAAGAACGGGACAAATATGTGGGACGCCACCTCGTCGGGTATCATAGGACCGTCGTCGACGACGTCTATCACCACTGTGTCGTTCTCTCCGGTGTAAGACTTCAGCCAAATATGGCCTCCGGCAGGCACAGCCTCCGCTGCGTTTTTCAGCAAATTGGACACTACACGGCTGATAAGTCCTTCATCAGCATACACAATAAGGTCCTTAGGCTGTACATCAACCGCCACAGTACACCCGTCTTTCATAATCTGCCCGGCAAGCCGTGACATCCTTTCAAGAAACGGGTTGACATAGAACAGCGTTGGCTGTGGCGTTGGTACATGCGTGAAACGACGGTAATTCTCAACAAACCTGACAAGATCTTTGCCTGTGCGGTTAATCACAGAAAGCCCTTCACGCTGTTCACCTTCAGACTGGCGCAGCAACGTGTCGCTAAGAGATACGATTGGCGTTACCGTGTTCATTATCTCGTGCGTAAGCACCCTGATGAGCTTAACCCACGAGTCAATCTCCTGATTGGCAAGCTCGCCCTTGATGTCGCTGAACGCCACTATCCTCACCCGGCGGCCTTTCAGCACGGTATTGGTCTCACGCAACGAAAAACTTTTCATGTTTTCCTTTATCTGGTCAACATGCGTTATCACCTCACGCTTCAGAAGTTTCTGTGCCGCACGGTTGTAACGCAGCACCACCCCACGGCTCTCCTCAACCACGATGATACCCGTATCGACAGAATCGAGTATGAGTTCAAAGTATTTCTCACGCTCCATCTGCTCGTCGCGCGCATGCGTCAATATGCCCTTCACCCTGTTGAGCGACCTGTTAAGCACCCTGTCGCCTGTCACCTTGTCGCCCTCGGCAAAGCGGAAGTTGTAGTCGCCGTTGTCGATAGCGTTGAAAAGGAAGGCGACCTTGCCCACGGTCGACCTGTAACGCCGCCAGAAATACAGGCAGCCTGCAACCGCAACAACGGCAATGACGAGCAGCAAAACAACCTCAAAGTCCATACTTCTTTATTTTGTTATACAATGTCTGGCGCGACACACCAAGCCTCGCAGCCACCTGCGACAGGTTGCCGTCACACTCGCGTATGGTTTTCTCTATCAAGCGGCACTCCATCTCGTCTATTGTCTGCACGCCGTCCATAGGCTTGCCAGCCACCGACGCGCTCGAACTTATGTCCTGCTCGCCTATCTCCCTGCCGTCGCCCAATATCACGGCCTTCTCTATTGCGTGCTGCAACTCTCTTATGTTGCCATACCATGGCATGTCCTTAATCTTCTGTTCGGCAGCCGGCGTAAGTTCCATTGCCGGCTTGTTATACATAGCTGCATAACGGTCGAGAAAGAGGCGCGCCAGCGCCGGAATGTCCTCCCTGCGTTCTCGCAGGGCCGGCAGGTGCAGGTGTATGGTGTTGATGCGATAGAGCAAGTCCTCGCGAAACTCTCCTTCAGCCACCATCCGGCGCAGGTCGCGGTTGGTAGCGCATATCAGTCTTACGTCAATAGGTATCGACTTGCTACCACCCACGCGCACAATGCTGCGGCGTTGAAGCGCCGTAAGCAGCTTGGCTTGCAAGGCATAGCCCAGGTTGCCAATCTCGTCAAGAAACAGCGTACCGCCTTCAGCCAATTCAAATTTGCCGGCCTTGTCGGCCTTAGCGTCGGTGAACGCCCCCTTGACATGGCCGAACAGCTCGCTCTCAAACAGAGTTTCGCTCACTGCTCCCATGTCTATCGTCATCAGACTCTTGCCGCTTCGCCGTGACAGACGGTGAATCTCGTTTGTCAGCACCTCCTTGCCCGTGCCGTTCTCGCCGGTTATCAGTATGTTGGCATCGGTCGCCGCCACCTTCGCAACCATATTTCTGAGTTCCTGCATGCACGGAGCCACGCCCCAGTACATACGGCCCTCACTTCTGTTTTCGCTTGCCTTTCCCATGCTTTTGCGGCAAGCGTCCTTAAGCGTGGATACCAGTTTGTCGTTGTCAAACGGCTTCACGATAAAGTCTGTCGCACCGGCTTTTATTCCGTTCACGGCAAGTTCGATGTCGGCGTATGCCGTAAACAGCACTACCGGAGTATCGGGACTCATCTTCTTTATCTGTGCCAGCCAGTACAGTCCCTCGTTGCCGCTGTTTATTCCGCTCTGGAAGTTCATGTCGAGCAGCACCACGTCGGGCTTGTCGTCACGCATGTGCGCAGGAATATTATTAGGATTGGCTATGGTGACAATATGCTCAAAAGTGTTTTCGAGCAGCATCTTTACGGTGGTAAGGATGTTGCGGTTGTCGTCTGCAATAAGTATTGTTCCCTGTTTCATTTAAATGCAAAGATAGATTGTATAACCGACAAAAACAAGAGCCTGTAAAGTTTTTAGACACTAAAATTTTCAGATACCGACAAATAATGCTGCTCCTGCGTGCTTCCGTGTGCCTTGCCCGGCTTCATCAACCTGCATCCAGCGCTTCATGCAGCCACAAAACCGGCGGTAATAACTGATTTTCCGGCTTTAATCATGCCTGCTGTCCAATTTTTATATACCACTGTCTAATTTTTAGACACTTCCCAAAATGGCAATTCTGCGTTTCGTTCTGATAATCAAATACATACATGTTTTGGCACGGTTTTGGCAATTATTATGGCGTATGAAGATGAAAATTGCCATAATTACATTTGCCCTTGCCTGCACCGGAACCGCAGGCGCGCAACAGGAATGGTCGCTCGACCGCTGCATCAGCTATGCAATCGAGCATGCCACGGAAGTAGGCCGCGAGCGCATAGAGCAGAAGCAGGCCATGACGGAATACCGCACCTCGCTGCTCGACTTCCTGCCAAGCGTCTCGGCCCAGGTGGGCGGGCAATACAACTGGGGACGAAACATCGACCCGGAGACCAACACGTACAACAACGTCACCACCTTCAACAACGGCTACCAGATATTCGCCTCAATGCCTGTTGTTGACTGGGGGCGGACGTGGAACGCATACCGCATGGCGCGCATAACCAAGAACACATCGGCCACGGCGCTGCAGAAGGCCAAGGACGACAAGGCAATAGACGTCATGCAGAAGTTTGTCGACGCCGTGTACGCCATAAAGTCGATAGAGATTACCGACAGGAAGCTGGCCGACTCGAAAGCCCTGCTGGCAAAGACGCGCAAGTTATACGAACTGGGCGAGAAGAGCCGCCCCGACGTGGCACAGATGGAAAGCCTTGTGGCCGAGGACGACTACAACCTGCTGCACCAGAAAAACCTGGCACGCACCGCCCTGCTTGCACTGAAGACGGCAATGAACTATCCGGCGGCCGACACTCTACGCCCCGACTGCTCCATGGCCGGACTGACGACGCTGCTGCCCGACGGACTTGCCACAGACGGCATGGCGCTTGACAGCAAGCCCGACATCATAATGGCCGACGCCGACGTGGAAAAGGCAAGGCTCGAATGGAAAATAAGACGCGCAAACCTGCTACCGCAGCTGTCGCTTGGCGCAGGCGTGTCAACCAACTACAATATAACTCTCTCTCAACATCAGGACAGGCAGCCCTTCAAGTCGCAGTTCCGCAACAACTTGGGCGAATATGTCTATCTGACACTCTCTATCCCCATCTTCTCTCCTTCCACATGGAGCTCGGTAAAGCGTGCCAAGGCCGACTACCAGCTGGCGAGACTCAACGCTCAGGACACAAGGCGCAAGCTGGGCGACGCCGCCATGCAGGCCGTAACCGACTATGAGGGCTACCGTAAGGAAGTGAGACAGATGGAGATAAAGGTGGCAGCCGACTCGCTGGCCTACCGCCTGTCATACCGGAAATACGAGGAGGGCATGCTCTCTACGTTCGACATACACGAGGCGGCGCAGACTTATCTCGAAAGCAGCATAACGCTGCTGCAACTCAGGATGCTGCTCGCCATAAGGGGAAAACTCGTAAAATACTACATAAACAACGAACCGCTATGGACATCAAACTGAAACAGAGGAAATACTGGATTCCAAGGAAATACTGGCCGTGGGCAGGCGGAGGCGCATTTATAATAGCGCTGCTTGTATGGCTGGGCACGATGAACTTCACGTCGACGCTGCGTGTTGACCGCCGCGGCCTCAGCATAGGACAGGTAAGCAAGGCGCAGTTTGACGACTACGTGAGCGTAGACGGCAGCGTAGTGCCCATTCAGGTGGTGCAGATATCGTCTGAAGAAGGCGGCGTGGTGCTCGAAAAGGTGAAGGAGGAAGGCACCCACGTCAGCAAGGGCGACGTGATAATACGCCTGAACAACTCAAACCTCGACCTCGAGATTCTCAACGCCGAGAGCGAACTGGCCGAGAAACAGAACATGCTGCGCAGCACACGCCTGTCGATGGAGCAGGACCAGCTGAACAACAGCAACGAGGCGCTGCAGCTTAGCATGGACGTAAAGACCAAGCACAGGGCTTACCGCCACCAAGAGGCGCTGCAGAAGGAGGAGCTGAACTCGCGCGAAGACTACCTGAAGGCCAAGGAGGAATATGAGCTGGCCGTGCAGAAGGAGAAACTGATAAACCAACGCTTGAAGAAGACCAACGAGCTTAACCGCTCGCAGGTGGAGCAGATGACATCAGACCTGGCGTCGATGCGCAAGAACGTAGAGCTGGTGCGCGAGCGCAAGGCAAGGCTCAACGTGCGCTCGACCATAGACGGCGAGATTGGCCTGCTCGACGTTGAACTCGGCCAAAGCATATCGCCGGGACAGAAAATAGGCGTCATCAACGACCTGAGCGACTACAAGGTGGAGGCGCAGGTAGACGAGCACTACATAGACTGCGTGCATGCCGGACTGTCGGCCACGTTCGAGCAGAACGGCAAAAAATACCGCCTGACCGTGCGCAAAGTGTATCCAGAGGTGCGCGAGGGCCGCTTCAAGATAGACTTCACCTTCAGCGGCGCACGCCCCAAGAACATACGCACGGGACAAACATACTACGTTGACCTGCAACTGGGCGAGTCTAAAAAGGCAATAATCATACCTAAAGGCACGTTTTACAGCGTGACGGGCGGCTCGTGGATATTCGTTCTCGACAAGGATGGGCGCAAGGCTTACAGGCGCAAGATACGCATAGGGCGGCAGAACCCGGAGTATTATGAAGTGCTTGAGGGCCTCGAGCCGGGCGAACAGGTAATAGTGAGCGGATATGAGGGCTATAAGAACAACGAAATACTTGTGCTCGAACAGTAACCTTCAACGTCTGCGGCGGCATTAGGAAACGCCATCAATATGGCGACAGCCGCAAAGGCATAATGCAAAAGGTGACCTTTTGCACTGCAAAACACGGTCTTTCAGGCTGTAAAAGGTAACCTTTCAGAGGCCAAAAGACGGCTTTTTGCAACGCACTGCGTAACCACCTGACAATAAGGCAGTTATAAAACAACAGAACAAACGCGGCAAACAGCACTGGAAAGGGCTGCAAGGCGCATGTAAAACGTAACAAAACAACAACATAGGATATGGGCAAATTCAACCTTAAAAGCTATTTCACGTTTCTCTCGAGGAACAAGGCGTACACGGCGGTAAACGTGTTCGGACTGGCCGTCAGCCTTACGTTCGTCATCATAATCGGACTGTACACGTGGCAGGAGTTCAGCATCGACCACCAGCACAGCAAGGCAAAGCGCATTTACAACGTCGGACTGACGGCTTTCGACAGTACCCGCACAGCCAACTGCCACCATATAGCCCAAAGATTCCTGCGCGACAGGTATCCTGAAATAGAAAAGACATGCGGCTTCACCACCGAAAACATGAAGCTGAAAAACAAGGACAACTTTGTCAACGTAAATGTAATGGAGACCGACTCGACATTTTTTGACATGTTCGACTTCCCTTTACTTTACGGCGACCGTGCCACTTGCCTTATGCAGAAAGGCAGCATCGTACTGACGGAGAGCCTTGCACGCCGCATGTTCGGCACTGCCAATGCAGTAGGCCGTGACATAACTACCGCAAACAACACACGCTTCCGGGTTACAGGAGTGGTGGCAGACTTTGACAACACCATCATAGATAAGGACATCGATGCAATAATAGATTTCTCATTCTGCACCAATTATGCAAACAGAGACGAGTATTTCTATAGGGCTGCAAACTATCTTATGTGCTCAGTGTTCGTCCAGGTGCACGAAGGCAACGACTTCACGGCTAAGCAAAAGGATGTGGAAAAGTACTTAAACGAGACCGTCAAAGACTGGTATCCTACTGTAACCCGCCTTGACAAGCTCTATTTTTCAGGACTTGACACCTACAACGGCCTGCATCTCGGCAACCTTATGTTAGTAAAGATACTGTTTGCAGTAGGACTTGTTACTCTGCTTTTCTCCATAATCAACTATGTAAACATGACCGTTGCGCAGAGCGGTTACCGCGCAAGAGAGATGGCCACACGCCGTCTATTCGGATGCAACAAGAACAGAGTGGCGTTCAACATGTTCATCGAATCGCTCGTGATGTGCACCATTTCGCTGCTTATCGCCGTTCTGCTGGTCCATGTTACAGCTCCTTATGCAGGCTGGCTACTCGACACAAAGCTCAACATTTCCTTACTCATGCACCCATATTGCATTGGCCTGACTGCATTTTTTATCATTGCGGTTAGCATCATCTCCGGTGTACTTCCCGCCGTAATATTGTCACGGGTAAAGCCTATCGATGTGGTACGCGGAACGTTCCGTACGCAAACAAAAATGGTATTCTCGCGTGTTTTCATAACAGTGCAAAACATAATAACCATCGCCATGCTGGCCTGCGCCTTCATAATGACGCGCCAAATGCTTCACCTTACGAAAGCTCCGCTTGGTTTCAATACGAAAAACATTATTGCCTTGAAACTTACCAACGTCATGGACAACGACTTTTCAGACGAGTTTATCAACCGGCTGCGCACCTTTCCATTCGTAAAAGCAGCAGCCAAGTCTAGCGGTACACCGGTTGACGGGGGAGGCGATCCATCAGTACAATTTGAAGGCGACAAGGAAATGAGTAGTTTCTACTGTATAGCAGGAGCACCGGAAATGATGAAGGTATACGGTCTGAAACTGAAAAAAGACTTTAACCAGAAAGGAGACTATATAGTTTACCTGAACGACAAAGCCCTGCAATACCTGCAAATGGACCCAAATTCAACACATCCAAGCGAAAGATTTGAATATTTCTTGCCGGCATGTTTTGGAATAAATGCACGATACGGCGGCGTGCTCAACGACTTCCATGTACGCGACATACGCAATAATACAAAAGGCATAGTCCTGCTGACATGCAGAAATTTAGCAAACCCACTTAACATATCCATACTAGTAGATGGTGACCCCGTGGAAGCATACGCCAAAATAAAGAAGCTATATAAAGAGGTGTTCCACGAAGAAATTGACGAAAGCACACCGCCGTTTATAGACAAGCAGATAGAAAAACGCTTCGAGCAGGAGTTGCGTACAACAAAAATTGTGTCGCTCTTCGCCGTCATCGCCATCATCATTTCACTGCTCGGGCTTGTGGCTATGTCGACATACTTCATACAGCAGCGCGCAAGGGAGATAGCCATACGCAAGGTGTTCGGCTCTACCGGCAACCAGATACGCCTGCGGCTGATACGCACGTTCATGCTCTACGTGG
>OHGK01001558.1_pt1 | contig 11973 bp, 9 predicted proteins | sample 1567671 | NCBI WGS metagenome assembly OHGK01 (sample SAMEA3879577, study PRJEB24766) | human gut metagenome | biome: human-associated habitat; feature: feces | place: USA | collected 1985/1987 | reverse complement strand
GTTGAGGGGGCAGTGGCAAAAGGTATTACCGTGACAAAATACCAGAACCGTGCAAATAAGGAAAATGGTATTGATTGGGGAAAAGTGGCTGCAGATGGCGTTGGTTTTGCCATGATCCGCATTGGCTATTATAAAGACAGGGATCCGTATTTTGAACGAAATATAACAGAAGCAGCAGCCCATGGCATAAAAACAGGCGTGTTCTTCTATACGCAGGCGTTGGATGCACAGACGGCAGCAGATGAGGCAGAGTATGTGCTCCAGGTCATTAAGGATTTTCCGGTTTCCTATCCGGTAGCTTATGATGTGGAGTCTAATTACCTGTTGGAACAGGGTTTAAGTGCAGCCCAGATCACGGAAAATGTAAATGCCTTCTGCAAGGTGATCGCAGATGCAGGTTATTGCCCTATTGTGTATGCAAATAATGACTGGCTTACCAATCACTTAAATACAGCAGATATCCCATATGATATCTGGTATGCACGTTATGGCACAGTAAACAGTTATCCAAACCGCACTATCTGGCAGTGCACCCAGGAAGGAAATGTAGATGGGATTAATGATCATGTGACCATTGAACTGTCGTTTACAGACTATAGTTCTAAAATCCCTGCAAATAGCTGGAAGAAGATTGATGGCAGATGGTATTACATGAAAGATTATGTGAAGCAGACCGGCTGGGTACAGGTGGGAGATAACTGGTATTATATGGATGCAAATGGAGCCATGGTCAGCAATACAGAAATGGTCATTGATGGCAGGACTTACCGGTTCGCTGCAAATGGAGCTATGATGTATTGAAATAAAAACCTATAAACCTATTGACAAGTAGGTTTATAGGTTTTATAATACCCATAAATCAAAACCCAGTGAACAGATAGGCATATGTGCTGTGCATGGAAAGGAACTTATTATGGCAGGAATTGTTAAGGGAGCAGCAGGATTAGTAGGAAACACACCACTTTTAGAGCCGGTAAATCTGGAGAAAAAAGAAGGATTAAAAGCAAGAATTTTACTGAAGCTGGAATACTTTAACCCGGCAGGAAGCGTAAAAGACCGTGTAGGAAAGGCAATGATCGAAGATGCAGAAGAGAAAGGAATCCTGAAAGAAGGTTCTGTTATCATCGAACCTACTTCCGGAAACACAGGAATCGGACTTGCATCAATCGCAGCAGCGAAGGGGTACAGAGCAATTCTTACCATGCCAGAGACCATGAGTGTTGAGCGAAGAAATATCCTCAAAGCATATGGAGCAGAGATCGTACTTACAGAAGGTACAAAGGGAATGAAGGGAGCAATTGCAAAAGCTGAAGAGCTTGCAAAGGAAATCCCGAACAGCTTTATCCCGGGACAGTTCGTTAATCCGGCGAACTCAAAAGCACACAGAGAGACAACAGGCCCGGAGATCTGGAAAGACACAGATGGAAATGTTGATATCTTTATTGCCGGTGTCGGTACAGGTGGAACACTGACAGGTGTTGGTGAATATCTGAAGTCCCAGAAACCGGATGTGAAGGTTGTAGCACTTGAGCCTGCAGCATCTCCGGTACTTTCAGAAGGAAAGGGCGGACCGCACAAGATTCAGGGAATCGGAGCAGGATTCGTACCGGATGTCCTTAATACAAAGATTTATGATGAGATATACAAAGCAGACAATGACGAAGGATTCGCAGCCGCGAAGCTTCTTGCAAAGACGGAAGGAATCCTGGTAGGTATTTCTTCAGGAGCAGCACTTTCCGGAGCAATTGCATATGCAAAGAAACCGGAGAACAAGGGCAAGACAATCGTAGCACTTCTTCCGGACAGCGGAGACAGATACTACTCTACACCACTCTTTACAGAGTAGGCACGAATATCAAGACAACAGCAAGGCATTAATTAAGTAAGATTTTAACTTCCAAGCAGCTCTGGCTGCGGAATAAGAATACAAAACAGGAATTAGAAAAAGGAGAATAAACCCATGGCAAAATTAGAGAGAAAAGACAGAAAATTTAAATTTGAGACATTACAGCTTCACGTAGGCCAGGAGCAGCCGGATCCGGTGACAGATGCAAGAGCAGTACCGATCTACCAGACTTCTTCTTATGTGTTCCGCAACAGCCAGCATGCAGCAGACCGTTTCGGACTGAAAGACGCAGGAAATATTTACGGACGTCTGACAAACCCGACAGAGGATGTGTTTGAGAAGAGAATCGCAGCACTTGAAGGAGGTACAGCAGCACTTGCAGTAGCATCCGGAGCAGCAGCAATCACATATACAATTGAGAATCTGGCTCAGCAGGGAGATCACATCGTATCTGCAAAGAATATTTATGGAGGATCTTTCAACCTTCTTGAGCATACACTTCCGAATTATGGAATTACAACAACATTTGTTGACATTTTCAATCTGGAAGAAGTTGAGAATGCAATCCAGGAGAACACAAAAGCTGTTTACATCGAGACACTTGGTAACCCGAACTCAGATGTAGTTGATATTGAAGCAATCGCAAATATCGCACATAAGCATAAAATCCCACTTGTTGTAGATAATACATTTGCAACACCTTATCTCGTAAGACCAATCGAGTACGGTGCTGATATTGTTGTTCACTCTGCTACAAAGTTCATCGGTGGACATGGAACAACAATCGGTGGAGTTATCATCGAGGGCGGTAAGTTCGACTGGGAGGCTTCAGGAAAATTCCCGTCACTGACAGATCCGAACCCAAGCTATCACGGCATCAGCTTTACAAAGGCTTGCGGACCGGCTGCATTTGTTACAAAGATCAGAGCAATCCTTTTGAGAGATACAGGAGCAACAATTTCTCCGATCAGTTCCTTTATCTTCCTGCAGGGACTTGAGACACTTTCCCTTCGTGTAGAGCGTCATGTGGAAAATGCACTGAAGGTTGTTGAGTATCTGAACAATCATCCACAGGTTGAGAGAGTACATCATCCATCTGTAGATCCGGATCCGAAGCAGCAGGAACTTTATAAGAAATATTTCCCGAACGGCGGTGGTTCTATCTTCACATTTGAGATCAAAGGTGATTCTAAGAAAGCTCAGGATTTCATTGATAACTTGGAACTGTTCTCACTGCTTGCAAATGTAGCGGATGTGAAATCACTTGTTATCCACCCGGCAACAACAACACACAGCCAGTGCACGGAGGAAGAGCTTCTCGATCAGGGAATCAAGCCAAACACAATCCGTCTGTCCATCGGTACAGAGAATATTGATGATATCATTCAGGATCTGGATGAGGCATTCAAAGCAATTCAGTAAATAAGAATCAGAGAAAACAGAAAAATCTGTAAGAAGTAGGAGCAGTAAAAGCTGCTCCTATAGTGTTTAGAAGAAAGGAGTAGAAGCGTTTGAAATTATCAAAGAAAAGTAGATATGGACTGCGTGCTCTTATTGATCTGGCGGTGAATTCACGGACAGAGCTGGTCTCATTAGGAAGTATCGCACAGAGAAATGACATTTCCGCCCAGTATCTTGAGCATGTATTTTCAGCTCTTCGCAAGGCTCATATTGTAAAGAGTATGAAAGGTTCCCAGGGAGGATATTTTCTTGAGAGAGATCCGAAAGAAATCACGGTTGCACAGATTGTAGAGGCACTGGAAGGAACGTATGACCTGGAAGATGAAGTTGATCGAAATAGCGTGGGACGTGGAGATCAGGAAGCAATTCAGCATCTGATCATTGACCGAATCAATGATTGTGTTCAGGAGATTCTGGAAGATGTGACGCTTAAGGATCTTGTGGATGCATACGAAGGGTATCAGGATTCTGTTGAGGGAATGTACTATATTTAATAGAGTGGAACGTAAGGAGCAGAGACAGACAGCATGGCAGAAAATTATCAATTTGAAACACGATGTATTCACGGGGACGGAGGATTTGTAGAGGGACATCCATACGGAGCGGTCTCCGTTCCCATTTTTCAGACAGCAACCTTCGCACACCCGGGAATCGGGAAAAGTACAGGATATGATTATTCTCGTGAGAGCAATCCGACACGGTATGAATTAGAAAGCGTAATGTCCTCTTTAGAAGGAGCGGATGACAGTATTGCGTGCGCGACAGGAATGTCGGCAATTGGAATCTGCCTGGAGCTTTTCGGAGAAGGAGATCATATTTTATGTACGGAAGATTTGTACGGCGGAACTGTGCGAATGTTTGAAAGCATTGGCGAAAAGCGAGGATTAAAGTTTTCTTATGTAGATACTTCAGATATTGATCTTGTAAGAAAGAATATCAGGAAAGAGACAAAGGCACTTTATATTGAGACACCAAGCAATCCAACGATGAGGATTACAGATTTTGCAGAGATGAGAAAACTCGCAGACGAATTCGGGTTACTGATTCTTGCGGATAATACATTCCTTTCTCCTTATTTCCAGAAACCGCTACAGTTGGGTGCTGATATTGTAGTACATAGCGGAACAAAATTTCTTGGAGGACACAATGATGTTCTCGCAGGATTTGTTTGTGTCAAAGGGAAAGAGCTGTCGGAAAAATTGCGTTATACATATAAGACAGTTGGCTGTAGCCTGTCTCCGTTTGACAGTTTCCTTGTACTTCGCGGAATCAAAACTTTATCAGTGCGTCTGGAGCGCCAGCAGGAGAATGCGAAGAAGATCGCACTTTGGCTGAAAAACAGACCGGAAGTGACAGAAGTTTATTATCCGGGTCTGGAAGATCATCCGGGTTACGAGGTGAACCGGAAGCAGGCGACAGGAGCAGGAAGTATGCTTTCTTTCCGTGTAGATACGGTGGAACGTACAAGAAAGATTCTTGAAAGTGTGAAATTGATTTCTTATGCGGAGAGCCTTGGCGGTGTAGAATCATTGATCACATATCCAATGCTTCAGACACACGGTGATGTACCGGTGGAGATAAGAGAACATCTTGGAATCACAGAAGATTTCCTTAGAATGTCTGTTGGAATTGAAAATGCTGAAGATCTGATCAAAGATCTGGAACAGGCATTTCAATAAAAGGAGTAAAAATGAGTGAGAAGAATTTGAATTTTGACCAGCCTGTAGAGAGAAGAGAAACCCACAGTCTGAAGTATGATTTTGCAGAAGAAAGAGGGAGAAAGAAAGATATTCTTCCGTTGTGGGTCGCTGATATGGATTTTAAGACGTCATCTTTCGTCCAGGAAGCATTGATCCGTCAGGCAGAGCATGGAATTTATGGATATACAGAGTCAGATCAGGAGTATTACGATGCGGTCAGCTCCTGGATGGAACGCCGTCACGGATGGAAGATCGACAAAGAGTGGATCACAAAGACTCCGGGAATCGTCTTTGCGCTGGCAATGGCGGTAAAGGCTTATACAGAACCTGGGGATTATATTCTGATCCAGGATCCGGTCTATTATCCATTCCGGGAAGTGATTGAAAGCAATGACCGTAAAGTGGCCGCCAATATCCTTATCCGTAAGGAAGATGGATCTTATGCGATTGATTTCGAAGATTTTGAACGCCAGATCGTGGAAAAGGGTGTGAAATTATTCTTATTCTGCAGCCCACACAACCCGGTCAGCCGGGTATGGACAAGGGAAGAAGTGGAGCGTCTGGGAGACATTTGCCTAAAGCATCAGGTGATCATTGTAAGTGATGAGATTCATGCAGACTTCGTATTTGAAGGGAAGCATCAGGTACTTGTAGATCTTAAGGACGAGTATAAAGACATTACAGTGACATGTACTTCCCCGGGGAAGACATTCAATCTTGCTGGACTTCAGATTTCCAATATTATCATTCCAAATGCAGGCCTTCGCAAGGAATTTCAGCATCAGGTAACTGCAGCCGGGTATAGTCAGGTCGGCGCACCCGGAATCTTTGCGCTGATCGCTGCGTATACTCAGGGCGAAGAATGGTATCAGGCGATGAAACAGTATGTGAAGTCGAATATTGATTTCCTTCATACATGGATGGCAGAGCATTTACCACAGATCAAGGTGACAAAGACAGAAGGAACCTATCTTGTCTGGATGGATTTCAGGGCATTAGGGCTGTCTGACAGAGAATTAAAAGAACTGATAGAAGACAAGGCGGAGGTCTGGCTGGACGGAGGAGCAATCTTCGGAGAGCCTGGAAGTGGTTTTGAGCGGATCAACGTGGCTTGCCAGAGAGCGACGCTTGTGGAAGCGTTGGATCGGATTGAAAAAGCAGTGAAAGAAAACGTTCACGGATGATTAGATAAAATAGAAACAGAAAAAGATGGATAAGCAATAAAAGCATTACTTATCCATCTTTTTCTATGTAGATCTGATTTTCCATTGTATTGAAACAACTGTTATTTCGTTCCCCCTGAAATAATGCTATTTCTCAATCTTGCATGGAATGGCCGGTTCATGAAAGTCAGCAAGTGTAATGCTTCCAAGATAATCTTCAATAAGATTATTCAGCTTTTCCCAGATCGGACGTGTCGGACACTGACCAGCACGTGCGCATTCCGGTGCATGATCCTCCAGACATGCTACTGCCGCAAGACTTCCTTCTGTCGCATGAAGAATGGAAGCGAGAGTGTATTCTTCCGGAGATTTTGTCAGGCGGTAGCCGCCGCCCTTTCCGCGAAGTCCAAGGATAAATCCTTGTGTGACAAGAGATTTTAAAATATTTTCCAAATATTTTTCAGAAATCTCCTGACGTGCTGCGATCTCTTTCAGCGGTGTGTAAGAGTCCGGATCCTGCTGAGACAGATCAATCATGACTCGGAGAGCATAACGCCCTCTTGTAGAGATAATCATAACCTATTTCCTCCCAAGTTACCTATAATTTTACATTGTGAATAGTGTATCATATGTTAAGAAAATAAACAAGTTGTCGAGGTAAAGTGAAACAGTGCAAAAGCATTAAAGTTTGTTGAAAACAAACGAAAACGAGTGTGTCTAAAAATGAAATAACCGTGAAATTGTATTAACTTTACTGGAATTTACAGCGCGTTTGTGATACTCTAAAGACTGTAAGTCCTGATCGGAATGTTATCTTTCTGATCAGACAGAAAAGACTGGGTTACTGGTCGCACATCGTGTGAACAGTAACAAGACTGGAGAGAGAATATGAAAAGATTAGTAGTAGCATTACTTCTGGCAAGCACATTGTGTATGACAGGATGCGGCGATACGAAGAAAACAGAACCGGCTGCATCTACGACAGAAGAGGTGGACAAAGCAAGCAGTACGATGAAAGAACAGATGGGAGACAACGCGGTTCTTCCAAGTGATTCTGTTAAGAGAGTTATGGCAAAGCAGTGGAAGGTGATTGGAACAGATACTGTGTATGATCTGAAAGAAGATGGAACAGGAACTAAGGATGACACCGGACTGACATTTGAGTGTGGATTTGATGAGGATAACAACATTACAATCAAGATCACAATGGACGGCGAAGAAGAAGGTAAACTGTATGCGGTTACAACAGATGATACAGGCTATGGCGTAGTGCTGGAGTCCCTGGATGGTGGTAAGGATATAAAATTACTCCAGGCGGATACAGAACTTCTGGATCTGACGGATGACCGTGCGAAGGGGCTGATCGGAAAGTGGACAGACAACAGCGGAAATGAATATAAATTAAAGAAGGACGGAAAGCTTGTGATCAAGAGTTCCTCCGGTGAGACAAAGGGAACATATTGTGTTGCAGAGAATGCAGACGGTACATTGAGGCTGAATCTGGTTATCTCCGGTGGAACACTGGAATATGTCTATACACTGTCAGATGATGGATCTACAGTGGAATTATGTAGTCCGGGAACAGATACGGTACATAAGTGGACGAAAGCCTAAAGTGTGGTGAATAAAAGAGATGCAGTTTGCGCATGAATTGATCGTTCCGGAAGTTGGATTTCCTTTTAAACTATTCTTATTTGAAGGCAGAGAAGGACATTACCATAGAGAAAAACATTGGCACAGATCGATTGAGATTTTTGCAGTGTGCGACGGAGAACTGGAATTTAAGATCGATGAGAAGACCTGGCATCTGACAGCGGGAGAATTTATGATTGTGAATTCGAATGAGGTTCATGAAGTAGATTCTCCGTTGCCAAACGAGACGATCGTTCTTCAGATTCCGTTGAAAGTTTTTGAAAAATATTATACAGGAGAGCAATTTATCTGGTTTACGCATGAACCGGGACGTAAGGACGCGCGCTTTATGGAATTGTTGGAAGAACTGTATAAGACGTATTACGAAAAGCAGTGTGGATATGACATGAAGATGAACAGTATTTTTTATCATCTGCTATATCTGCTGGTGAAGGAGTATCGTCTGACAGAAGTGGAGGATGCTTTTGTCAGAAAGAATAAGAATCTGAACAAGCTTTCGACGATTACTGCTTATATGAAAGAGAATTATGCGCAGGAATTAAGTCTGGAAGAGGTGGCAAGAATCTTTGGATATTCTCCGACGTATCTGTCGAGGATGTTTCAGAAGTATGCGGGAATCACATATAAGAGCTATCTGCAGAATATCCGTCTGGAATATGCAATGAAATACCTGAAGGGCGGAAAATATAATATCACTGAGACAGCACTTCGCAGCGGCTTCTCCGGAAGCAAGGCGATGGCAAGGGCATTTCGGAAAAAATACGGAATTCTTCCAAGCGAATATAGAGAAAATGGGTAACTGTTCAGAGCCAAGCAAAATTTCAAAAACAGGCATAAATGCTTGCATTTTTAAAACTGTTTTTGAAATTTTATTTGGCGGATACGCCACACCGACGAAATGCGTAGCATTTTGGAGGTTGGCTCTGAACAGTTTAGAGGTTGGCTCTGAACAGTTACGAAAATGGAATATAAATAAAAAGAAAAAAATGACTAACAGTACAAAATATATTGACTGTTAGTCATTTTTATTGTATAGTTCAATAAGAGATTAAAATGACCAATGGTCATAAACAAGATACAAGGAAGGGAGCGAAAGGGATATGATGGTAAAGTTTGGAAAAAAGATAGTAAAATTCAGAGTGCCGATTCTGATTCTCAGTATCTTATTATTGATTCCGTCTGCATTGGGGTATCTGCATACGAGAATTAATTATGATGTATTGACTTACCTGCCGGATAACATCGAGACGATGAAAGGCCAGGATATTTTGGTAAATGATTTCGGTACAGGTGCATTCTCGATGTTTATAGTCGATGGAATGGAAGACAAGGATGTATCGAAGCTAAAAGAGAAGATTGAGAAGGTAGATCATGTAAAAGAGGTTATCTGGTATGATTCTATCGCAGATATCAGTATGCCGAAGAGCATGCTGCCGACAAAAGTCTATGATGCATTTAACTCCGAGACCGGAACGATGATGGCAATCTTCTTTGATGAAGGAACATCTTCGGACGGAACAATGGAAGCAATCTCCGAGATCCGTTCTCTGGCGGGCGAGCAGTGCTTTTTAAGTGGTATGTCAGCTGTTGTTACAGATACGAAGGAGCTGGCGGAGAAAGAGACACCGTTGTATGTATTGATCGCGGTTGTGCTGGCGATGATCGTACTTGGTCTTACAATGGAATCGTTCTTTGTACCGATCCTCTTCATGCTCAGTATCGGAATTGCAATTGTATATAACCTGGGAAGTAATTACTTTATGGGAGAGATCTCCTATATTACAAAGGCATTGGCAGCAGTTCTGCAGCTGGGGGTAACGCTGGACTATTCGATCTTCCTGATGCATAGTTACGAAGAACAGCAGATTCGTTACGACGGAGATAAACACCGTGCAATGGCACATGCAATCTCACAGACATTTTCATCTGTAATTGGAAGCTCCGTCACAACAATTGCCGGATTTATCGCACTGTGCTTTATGTCATTCACACTTGGACTTGATATCGGTGTTGTTATGGTTAAGGGTGTTATCCTTGGTGTACTTGCCTGCGTAACAATCCTTCCATCCATGATCCTGTGTTGTGACAAGATTATTGAGAAGACAAAACATAAACCATTCCTTCCGGATATTGGAAGAATTTCAGACAAGGTTACTAAGAGATATCTCATCTATGTGGCACTGTTCGTAGTTCTGCTATTCCCGGCTATTTACGGAAATAACCATACAGGCGTTTATTACAACCTGGATGAGACACTTCCAAAAGATCTTCCGAGCATCATTGCAAATGAGAAATTGAAGGAAGATTACGACATGAATACGACGCACATGATTCTTGTAGACAGCTCTACAGATTCAGCGGACGTAGGCAAGATGCTGAAAGAGATGGATAAGGTGGACGGAATCAAATGGGCACTTGGACTTGACTCCCTGATCGGGCCGTCCGTACCGGCAAGCATGATCCCGGATTCAGTGACAAGATCATTAAAGAATGATAAGTACCAGCTTGTACTGGCGAACTCAGAATATAAGGTAGCTACAGATGAACTGAATGACCAGATCAAAGAACTGAATACGATTCTTCATAAATATGATGAAGGTGGAATGCTGATCGGAGAAGGTCCTCTGACAGCAGATCTGATCGACATTACAGATAAAGATTTCAAGACAGTAAGTGCAGTATCAATCGGAATTATTTTCGTGATCATAATGCTTCTGTTCAAGTCAATCTCACTGCCGATCATCTTGGTAGGCGTTATTGAGTTCGCGATTTTCGTCAATATGGGTATTCCATACTACATGGGAACTAAGTTGCCATTCGTGGCATCCATCGTAATCGGAACCATTCAGCTTGGATCCACCGTAGACTATGCAATTCTTATGACAACTCGTTATAAGAGAGAGCGTAACCATGGCGCAAATAAATATGATTCCATCACAACTGCGCACCGCGTATCCGCACAGTCCATCATGGTAAGTGCGTTGAGCTTCTTCGCAGCAACGATCGGTGTAGGACTTTACTCCAACATTGATATGATCAGTTCCCTGTGTATCCTGATGGCAAGAGGAGCACTGATCAGTATGGTAGTCGTAATCTTCGTACTGCCGTCCATGTTCATGATATTTGATAAAGTGATCGTGAAGACAAGTAAGGGATTTCTGCCACCGAAGGAATAATGGGGCGTGAAATAGAATGAGAGAGGTATGCCGAATTAGGATGCTAAGGCATATTTCACTTCCAGAAAGAAAAGATAAGAAATGGGCATTATTTGGCTAATTATTTGGTCGATAATGCCTTTTTAAGTTGGTAAAATGACCATAGAAACAAACGAAACGTTTCCATTTGAAACAGCGAAAGAGGGAGAAAACAGACTTCTTGCAGCTATGAATAAATGGCTGATCGCACATGAGGATGCACAGATTGAAGGTGCGTTCTGTGGATTAAAAGGTGAGAACGTCGAAGTCTGATTGAAAATGGATGCCGGGGTTTCCCCGAATCAGGATCGTGTTATTCACAAGGTTTCTGCATGATGTGTGGAAAACCAAATGAAATTACAGGAAAAGTGTGGATAACGTAACATGAGAAAGATAGAAATAATAACAAGTATAAAGAAAGCGAGGATTTTATTATGAGTAATATGCCAGAATTAAAAATCGGTGTTGTAGCAGTGAGCAGAGATTGTTTTCCGGAGAGTCTTTCCGTGAACAGAAGAAAAGCATTGATTGATGCCTACACAAAAAAATACGGTGAAGGAACTGTCTATGAATGTCCGATCTGTATTGTAGAGAGCGAGATCCACATGGTGCAGGCTCTGGAAGATGTAAAGAAAGCAGGATGTAACGCACTGGTTGTTTATCTTGGAAACTTCGGACCGGAGATTTCCGAGACACTGCTTGCAAAACATTTTGATGGACCAAAGATGTTTGTTGCAGCTGCAGAGGAGACACAGGATAATCTGACACAGGGACGTGGAGACGCTTACTGTGGAATGCTTAATGCAAGCTATAACCTGAAACTCAGAGGAGTAAAAGCTTACATTCCGGAGTATCCGGTAGGAACAGCAGAGGAATGTGCTGATATGATCCATGAGTTTGAACCGATCGCGAGAGCAGTTGTCGGATTAAGTGACTTAAAGATTATCAGCTTTGGA
>OHGK01001545.1_pt1 | contig 12016 bp, 7 predicted proteins | sample 1567671 | NCBI WGS metagenome assembly OHGK01 (sample SAMEA3879577, study PRJEB24766) | human gut metagenome | biome: human-associated habitat; feature: feces | place: USA | collected 1985/1987 | reverse complement strand
CCTGTTGCTTTGTATAATCCTATATAGTTAACAAGACAGTTAATTTTATCGTTTACGACCTGTTTATCAGTATATAAAACATTTTCTTTGACTTGAGTTAAATCAAGTTTTGAAATTGTTCCTTGATTATATTTATCTGTACTGTAGCTGAAATCTTCTCTTTCTAAATCAGCTTGTTTTTTAGTGTCTTCGTATTTTTGCTGGTCAAGTTTTATTGACACCATTGCATCATTAACTTCCTGAATTGCAGTTAAATTAGTTTTATAATAATCGTTTAACATTCTTTCATAGACATCTTTTTTAAGTCTTAAATTAGCAATTCTTCTTCCGCCGGTAAATATTGGTAAATTCAATCCACCGCCAAGTAAAGCTAAAGCATTTTTTGTTGTCCAAACACTGCCTAAATCATTTGCTAAAAACCAAGCAACACCCATAATGTTGAATGTTGGCAAGAATTCTTTTCTTGCTACTCGAACATCAATGCCTGCTTTTTCAATCATTTTTTCGGCTTTGATATAATCAGGACGGTTAGATATTACATCTGTTGAAATTTCAGCAGGAATTATTCCCGAAAATTCAAGTTCGTCAAAGTTAATCCTTGTTATTTGTTCAGAATTGTTAGGATTTTCGCCTATTAAAACACATAACTGATTTATTAATTTGGTTCTTTGTTTTTTATATTCGGTTAAATCTGAATTTCCAGCAATATAAGCTTTATTAGCTTTAACTGTGTCAGCAGTTGAAGTTAAACCTTCTTTATTTCTTGCAAGCATCAAATCGTAAATTAACTTTCTATCTTTTACAATTTCTTCTTGTAATTCAATCATTTTATCAAGTTTAACTATATTAAAATAGGTTGTCCCAACGGCTGATGCTATTGAAATATATGCAGCTCGTTCATCTTGTAGTGAAGCCTCATAATTCTTTTTAGAAGCTTTTGTTTTATCATGATTTTTTAGGAATAAATCTAATTCATAACTTGCAAATGCTGGTGTTGAAAAACCCCAGTCTGCACTTGTTGAGTATGGCATTTTTGTATATCCGGTTCCAAACCCTGCGCTGGCTGACGGTAATTCGTTAGCAAATTGCATTTTTACTGCTTGATAATATTCATCAACAGCAATTGTTGCTATTTTTAAATCATAGTTGTTTTTGATTGCTTTATCTATATAACCGTTTAAAATAGTGTCATTAAAATTATTCCACCATTGATAATTTATATATTCATATTTAAATTCGTCACTTTTTTGTCTTTGTTTGTGGGTTTTTGATATAGAAACTTTTTTAGCTTCTTTTGCTGTATTTTTATTACCTAGTGCAAAGCATGCAGCAGGTGAAATTTCTGCTAATATAAAACTTGCCAGTAATAGTGTAATTATGCTCTTTTTCAATGTTTTATGTCCTCTTAAAAATTTTACTTGCATTTTCTATATCAGTATGATAACATAATATTGTTGCAAATGCAACACATTAATTTTTACAACCAAGAGAAGAATATTAATATAAATATATGTATAAATGTGAACACTATACAGAATCTATTTATTATCAATTTGAGCAAACAGCAAAGTATTGCAGATATCTTGGTTTGCAAATATTTCAAAAGTTAGATTTACCTATAACTATGGATGAATTTATTGCATTAGATGTAATAATATGCCATAAAGAGATTTGTCAGCGTGAATTAGCTAAGATTATATTAAAAGATCGCCCATCAACAGGCAGAATTTTGAATTCTTTGGAGGAAAAAGGTTATATTAAACGCTGGGCAGATACAAAAAATAATAGATTGGTTAGAAAAATGTGTTTGACAAAAGAGGGTGAAAGAATTACCAAAAAAATAACTGATGAGTTAAGATTATATATAGGTAAATTACCGCAAATTTTGTCCGATGAAGATAAAGAAGAACTAATACAATCTATAAAACAATTCAGAGAAGGTCTGGAAAAAGAAGTAGAAATGAGTATATAAGAGGTTATAAAATATGGAAGAACAAGTTCAAAATCAACAAAATGTTGAAGAAACAAAAAAAGTAAAACCAAAAGGTGTTAAAAGAACTATAGGTATTATAGCAGGTATTTTTACTATAATAGTTGCAGGTTTTTATTTGTATAATGAAATGAAGTATCAATCAACAGATGATGCTTATGTTGAAACAACAATGGTTAATGTTTCACCGCGGGTTTCAGGTCAGATTGAAGAAGTTTATGTTACTGATAATCAGCATGTAAAAGCCGGTGACTTGGTTGCTGTAATTGATGATGCTGATTATAAAATAAAATTGGAACAAGCTGATTCAAGTTATGAAAAGATAAAACTTGACCAATCAAATGCAAAGGCTAATTTAAATGCTGCCGAATCAAATATTGCTTTGGCTAAAAAAGATTTAGACAGATATAGAAATCTATATGAACAAGGTGCTGTTTCAAAACAAACATTTGATGCTGCACAGGTTAAATATGACAGTGCTCAGGCAAATTTAACACAAGCAAATCAGGCTTTATTTTCTGATAACAGCGGAAAAACTGTTGCCGATGCTAATTTAAGAGCTGCAAAAGCTTCAAAAGATAAAGCTGCATTAGATTTGTCTTATACAAAAATTTATGCACCTCAAGCAGGAACTGTATCTTCAAGAAGGGTTGAAAAAGGCATGTATGTTTCAGCAGGTTCGCCGTTATTTACATTAGTACCGGAAGAAGTTTGGATAGTTGCAAACTTTAAAGAAAATCAATTAAGAAATATGAAACCCGGTCAGGCTGTAGATATTAAAATTGATACATATCCGAATAAAGTATTTAAAGGTAAAGTTGACAGTATTCAAAGAGCATCAGGTGCAAAATCAAGTTTATTTCCGCCTGAAAATGCTGTAGGTTCGTTTGTAAAAATTGTTCAAAGAATACCTGTAAAAATTGTATTTACTGAAGAAATTGATCCGGGTGAATATAATATTGTTCCCGGAATGTCAGTTGTTCCAAAAGTAAGAGTTAAAAAATAAACAAAAGATAAAAATAGAATATCGGCAGTTAAAAGCCGGTATTCTTTTATAAATAATCTAAAGAGGAAAAAATGTCAGAAGAAATTAAAGAAAATGTTATACAAGCTAATAATGACGATGAAAATAAATATTTACCCGAACATCCATGGATAATATCTATACCGGCAATGTTAGCTGTATTTATATACGTACTTGATGGTACTATTGCAAATGTAGCTTTACCTCATATGGCAGGCAGTTTTTCTGCTACTCGTGATGAAAGTATGTGGATATTAACTAGTTATTTGATTGCTAGTGGTATTGTAATTCCTTCGGTTGGTTTTTTTAGTAAGTATTTTGGAAGAAAAAATTTTTATATAATAAGTATTCTATTATTTACTCTGGCATCAATGCTTTGCGGAATGGCAAGAAACCTTGGAGAAATGGTTTTATTTAGGGTTTTGCAAGGTGTTGGCGGCGGCGGTATTGTTCCTATTACACAGGCTTTGATGATGGAAAGTTTTCCAAAAGAAAAGCGTGGAACATCAATGGCTGTTTTTGGTATGGGAGTAATTTTAGCTCCTATTGTTGGTCCTGTTTTAGGCGGTTGGATTACTGATAACTGGTCATGGCCGTGGATTTTCTTTATAAATGTTCCATTTGGTTGTTTTGCAGCCATTTTATCTAAAAAAATGTTGTTTAACCCTCCATATTCACAACGTCAAAAAGGTGTAAAAATGGACGGCTTAGGGTTTTTATTTTTAACAATATGGTTATTATGTTTACAAGTATTTTTTGATAAAGGTAATAATGCAGATTGGTTTAATGCTCCATGGATTTGTTGGATATTTGCCATTTCTTGTATTTCAGGAATTTGCTTTTTTGTTTCTCAAATAGTAAGAAAAGATACTTTGGTAGATTTAAGTGTATTTAAAGATAAAAACTTTGTAATTGGTACATTTATTCAAGTAATAATGCAGGCTGTACTGTATGCATCATTAGCTATATTACCTCAATTTTTACAAAGTATGATGGGATACACTGCATTTTTAAGCGGATATTCTATGATGCCGCGAGGTTTAGGCAGTCTTACCGCAATGATTATCTGTGCATTAATAGCTGATAAAGTTGATAAAAGACTTCTTGTTTGTGTTGGCTTATTATTATTAGGTGGTGCAGGGTTAGCTTTTGGATTTTTAAACTTGCAAATTTCAAGTATAAACATTATGATCCCGAACTATGTTATGGGATTAGGTATGGGACTATCAATGGTTCCTATTATAAACTTGTCAATGGAAACATTGTCTAATCAACAAATGACAAATGCCAGCGGACTTCAAAACCTTGTTAAAAATATAGGAAGTGCTGTTGGTACATCTCTTGTTGCAACAATGCTTACAAGGTTTGGACAAATGCACCAGTATATGATGGTTGATAAATTGAGTGACTTAAACCCTGCTTTTGTAGAAAGGGTTCAAAGCACAACAGCGGCACTTTCTCAATATACACATATTTCGGTTGCTAAACATATGGCAGAGTATTCTCAATACGGGACGTTATTAAAACAGGCAAACCTATGGGCATTTATGGATTCATTTAGAATTTTTGGGGTTATGTGTCTTATTTTAATACCGTTGTTATTCTTATTTAAACGAAATAAAACGGCATAAGACAAATATTTATTTTAAGCTATAATCATAATATGTTTACAATAAATACAGAAGATATTTCACAGAGTTATGAAAATTTCAGATTGAAGGTTAAGAAGGAAAAATCCTTTGCGGTTACCGGCTTAACCTCAATTTTAAGACTTTTTTTGATATCTAAAATAAAATCATATTCAAATAAAAAAGTTTTATTTGTAACTTCAAGTGAACAAAATTCTTTAAAGTATCAGAGTGATTTAATGTCTGCATTTAATATAAACTCTTCAGTTATGCCGTTTCAAAATATATCAGTTTACGAAACAGTAACCCCTAATTTGTATGATTATGCCGAACAGATAAAAATTCTTCATTCAAAACCTGATATTGTAATTTGCCCTGTAAAAGCTCTTTTGGAAAAATTTCCGGATAAAAACTTTTTTAATAAAAACAGTTTAAAAATTAAAATCGGAGATAGTATTGATTTAAAAGATTTGGCGCAAAAGCTTGTCAATTTGGGATATAAAAAATCAACGATGGTGAACGATATTTCTGAATTTAGTATCAGAGGTGATATTGCTGACATTTATTCACCTGATAAAAATCCTGTAAGAATTGAACTTTGGGGCGATGAAGTTGTTGATATAAGATATTTTAATAATGAAACCCAGAAATCTATTGAAAAAATTAAAGAGATAAAAATTCTTCCAATTTATAAATTTGTATTAGATGAAAAAAAACAAGTTTTAAAAGATTTACAAAAAGTTATTGTTGAAAATTCAGAAGATGTGATTCCTGATGAATCTTATTTTGACGGGATAGAAGTTTACCAAAATTTTTTCAATGATAATTTAGTAAGTATATTAGATTATTTTGAGGATTATATTCTTGTGTTTGATGAAACTTCCGAAATATTTTCAAAATATGAATTTGTAGATGAAAATTTTGAAAATCAATTGGTAGAGAATTTAAAACTTGGGCTTATCAAACAGATTAAGGGTAAAAATCATGTTACTTATGAAGAATTTTTGAGAAAAACTTCATATTTTGTGAAAATCGGATTAAACAATTTTATTGACGGTAATACGAATGACCTTATTGAATTTAATTCACAACCATTAAGGAGTTTTGAAGCTGATTTAGATTTAATAACAGATTTTATTCTTGAACATAATGACTATAAAATCATTATTGCAACAGATTATCCTGAGCGGGTTAAAGAAATTTTATCTGAAAATGAAATTTTCCGAATTGAATATAGTGAGAGTTTGGTACTTGGCGGCTGTATTTTAGAAGATTTTAAGACAATTATTATTACTGATCGAGAACTTTTTAATAAACGTTCAAAAGAAATTACCTCATCAAAAAAATCTTATTATAAAGAAAAACCTGAATATATTGAAAATATAAATGATATTAAGCCGGGTGAATTTGTAGTACATACGATTCACGGACTCGGGATATATAAAGGTCTTTCTAAACAAGAAATTGATGGGCAGCTGAAAGATTACCTTACAATAGAATATGCAAATAAAGACAGATTGCATATTCCGGCAGAGCAGATAAATTTACTTTGCAGATATAGGGGTTCGGGAAATATCAAGCCAAAACTTTCTAAAATGGGCGGTCGAGATTGGGAAAATACCAAAGCCAAGGTTAAAAAAGAAGTTGAGGTTGTTGCTTATGATTTATTAAGATTGTATGCAAGACGTAAAATGCAGCAAGGGATACAATTTTTACCCGATACAACCTGGCAGATTGAGATGGAAGAGGCTTTTGAATTTGTGGAAACTCCCGATCAGTTAAAAGCTATTTCTCAGGTTAAAAATGATATGGAAGCCGAACAGCCAATGGATAGGCTTATTTGCGGAGATGTCGGGTTTGGGAAAACAGAAGTTGCAATGCGTGCAATATTTAAAGCCGTAACTTCAGGCAAACAGGTTGCTGTGGTTGTACCGACAACAATTCTTGCACTCCAGCATTATCAAACTATTGCAGAACGTTTTAAACCTTTTGGAGTCGGAGTAGAATTATTATCAAGATTCAGGACAAAAAAAGAACAGAAAGAAACTGTTAAAAATTTAGCATCAGGCAGTTGTGATGTTGTTATAGGAACTCATAGATTATTACAAGAAGGTATTGTGTTTAAAGATTTAGGGCTTCTTGTGATTGACGAAGAACACAGATTTGGGGTTCGTCATAAAGAAAAATTGAAACAACTGAGAGAAAATATTGATATTCTTTCAATGTCAGCAACCCCAATTCCCAGAACACTATATATGTCATTATCGGGCATAAAAGATATGTCAGTTATTAATACTCCTCCGAAAAACCGTTTGCCTATTAAAACTTTTGTTGGCGAGTGGAATGAAAATATGGTTAAAAATGCTATAATTCATGAATTAGATAGAGAAGGTCAGGTATTTTATCTTTATAACAGGGTTGAAACTATTCAGGAAATGAAGGTTCAGCTGCAAAAAATTGTTCCAAATGCCAGAATAGCTGTTGGGCACGGACAAATGGATGAAAAAGAACTTGAAGAAGTTATTGTAGATTTTGCAAATCAGGAATATGATATTTTACTTGCGACAACAATTATTGAAAACGGGATTGATATTCCAAATGCCAATACGATGATAATTCATGATGCAGACAGATTTGGGCTTGCTCAGTTATATCAATTAAGAGGTCGTGTAGGCAGGTCGCAGCGGCAGGCGTATTGTTATTGTTTTTATAAAAAGTGCAAAGAAATCACTCAAGATGCTGTTAACCGTTTGAAAGCAATAAAAGAATTTACAACGTTAGGCAGCGGCTATCAAATTGCTCTGCGTGATGTAGAAATCAGAGGTGTTGGTAATATTTTGGGAACAAAACAACACGGACATATGATAAATGTTGGTTTTGATACGTATTGTGAACTTCTTGAAGAGACAGTAAAAGAATTGCAAGGAGAAAAAACGGATAAATCAACTCCGACAATTGTTGATATAAATGTTACAGCATATATTCCTGATGAATGGGTAGGTTCAGCTGAGCAAAAAATGATTGAATATAAACGACTTGCTGATGTAAAATCCTCTGTGGAATTGGATTATATTGTAGAAGAGTGGATTGACAGATTTGCTAAACCTCCTGAAAGTGTAGAAAATCTAATAAAATTAATTCGTTTAAGATTATCGGCAACTGAGGTTAAAGTATCTGCTATTCGCGAAGTTCAGGACAGTATAAGAATTTATACCCCTTATTCAAAACCTGAATGGAATATTATTCAAAAGGCTCTGCCGCATAATATTTCAAAAAAAATCAAATTCACAATTGCACCGAAAACATGTACAGAAGGTGCTTCAATATTGATTTTGAATACTTCTTATGTAAATTTTGATGAAGTATTTAACATTTTGACTGATTTGTTTTATTATATATACAAAGTGAGTCACGAATACTAAAAGAAAGAGAGAAACTAATGAAGGCAACTAAATTATTAGCAACATTGGCATTATCGGCGGTATTATTTACCGGCTGCGGTGTTAAAAATCAAAATGCAATTATCAAAATTAATGATAAAGCAATTACTCAAGCAGAATATGATAAATTAATTGATCAAAGTATTGCTCACAACCCGTTGGGTCAAATGGGTGATTTGAAAGGCAATAAAGATGGCTTTTTATACCTTATGATGGAACAAAGAGTTGTAAATCAGCTTATTATTCAGGAATTATTAGACCAAGAAGCTGAAGAACGCGGTATTAAAGTTGCAAGCAAAGATGTAGATGCTGCATTGAAAAAAGTTATGGATCAAATGGGCGGCAAAGATCAGCTTATGGAAGTTCTTAAAAACAATGGTGTAAGTGCAGGTGAATTTAGAAAAGATTTACAAAATCAAGTTAAAATGCAAAAATTAGCTGAGTCTGTAGAAAAAATTGAAATTACAGATAAAGATTGTGAAGCATACTACAAGAAAAATCAAGCTAAATTTAAAAATCCTGATCAGGTTAGAGCATCTCATATCTTGATTTCTGCAAATGCATACCAAATGCAAGAAGATTTAAAAGCAAAAGCTGAAAAATCTAAAAAAGAACTTTCTGAAGAAGAAATTAAAACAAAAGTTGAAGCTCAAATGGCTGAAAAGAAAGAATTAGCAGAAAAATTAGCAAAAGAATTAAAAGCTGACAAATCAAAATTTGCTCAATATGCTAAAAAATACTCAGATGATGAAGGTAGTGCAAAACAAGGCGGAGATTTAGGTTTCTTTGCAAAAGAACAAATGGTTCCTGAATTTTCAACAGCTGCTTTTGAAGCTAAACCTGATTCAGTGTCAGATATCGTAAAATCTCAATATGGCTACCATATTATTTACGTTACTGATAGAAAAGCTGCAGGTATTGAACCTTATGAAAAAGTTAAATCTAATATCAAAGATTATTTAAGATCAGAAAAACAAATAAAAGCTCTTGATGATTTAATTGTATCTGCTAAGAAAAAATCAAAAATTGAATATATGGATGAAAGATACAATCCTGAAGTAATTCAAAAGAAATTAACAAAACAAGTTGATGATGTTACTAACGGCCAAGCCAGCAAAATCAGAGAAGCAACAATGAAAGATAAAAAGAAAAAATAATAAAATATAAAGTTATAGTAAAAAGATCTTCAATAAAATGAAGGTCTTTTTATTTTGTAAAAAATCATACAAATGCTTTATTATTATTTTAGTTTAGTCTGGTATAATTGTCTTATGTTTGATATATCATCACCAACAGTATATATACCTACAATATTTTTGACATTGGTTGCTATTTTTGTATCAGTATTATACAAAGATTCAAAAAAGCATACCCATGAGAATACAAAAGATTTGCCGTATTTTCAGGAAATTTCAGTGTCAATGGGTTATATTGAACGAAATTTGCTTGAAGATGGCAGGTTTCAATACAGGCGTAATGTTGATTCAGAAATTACTTATGAAAATACGACTTATAATTCTCTGCGTCATGCCGGTGTGTTGTATTCAATGTATATGTATGAAAAATACGGATTTATTAATAAGTATAAAGATGCTCGTATTAAATCTTCAAAATACTTTATTGATAGATATGTAAAACAGCTTGATGACGGAAAATATTGCGTAATATCTATTCCGGAAGAGGAACAGTTAAGAATTCCTATTGCAAAATCAGGTGCAGCAGGGGTTGGGTTATGCGCTCTTGCAAATTTGTATAAAGAAAATCAAATTGATTTAAAAATATTACAAGGTATAGGTGATTTTATTCTTTCTCTTCAAAATAGTGAGGGGAATATTTATGCATATTATAATTTAAAAACAAATGAAATTGATAAAGAGGCTGAAGCTATATTTTACCCTGGTGAAGCGGCTGCAGGACTTATGTATTTGTATGAAGTTGATCCGCAGGAAAAATGGCTTAATGCGGTGAAAAAAACAATTTTATATATTGCAAATTCAAGAAAATCAATGGAACTTTCTGTGCCGTTTGATCACTGGTCAGTTCTTGTTATTGAAAAATTATTTGCAGCTAATCTTGTTACACCTGAAGAAAAAAATACATTAAGAAATTACGCAGAGCAAATGGCTATTCCTATGTTGACGGATCAAATTACAAACAAGAATAACAGCTATTATGGTGCGTTTAAAGACAATATAAGACCTTGCAGTCTTGGTACTATTATGGAAGGTTTGGCTTCAATATATTTTTGTACGGATAGTGACAGTTTAAGGCAAATTATTTTTAAATCACTATCTATAGGTTGCATGTTTTTGAGCAAAGTTCAGGTTAAAACAGGAGAGCAGGCAGGCGGTCTGCCAAATTCTGCTAACTGGGTAAAAGCAGGTGTTACACCAAATGCCAGTGTAATAAGAATTGATAATGTGCAGCATGTTGCAACCGGCTGGTTAAAGTTCCAGAATATATTAAAAGTTACCGGTAATTACTAAGAACAGTTCTGTTTCTGCCGGAATTTTTTGCTTCATAAAGAGCTTCATCTGTTTTTTGAAGAAAATCTTCTTTCGTATTCATATTTTCATCAAGCTGGCATGCACCGATGCTGACAGTTACATTAATATCCTGATTTTGATATGAAAGATTAAGGGTTTCTACAGTTTTACGAAATCTTTCCAGCGGAATAATTGATTGTTCAAGACTTGTTTCTGTTAGAATTACAACAAATTCTTCACCGCCAAAACGAAATACGGTATCAGTTTTTCTGAATGTTTGTAATGCAGCATTTGCAACTTGTTTTAATATAAAATCTCCGCACTGATGACCATAAGTGTCATTTACTTGTTTAAAATGGTCTATATCAAACATAACAAGTGTAAGTTTGTTATGATATCTTGCGGCTCTTAAAAACTCTTTTTCAAAAGAATTATCAAAACATCTTCTGTTAGACAATCCGGTTAATTCATCTGTAATGGAGAGATATTTGGTTCTTGTATATATATAGTTAATCTGCTTGATTACTTCCATTTTATTTTCTTCGGGCACATCAAAATCCCTTATGATATGTTCTATATTTTGTTGAATCTCATCCAGTACGGTATCCGGAATATCAAACATATCTTCTAAATTCTCAACCATAAAGCTCCTCTTAAAGTTAGTTTAGCACAAAAATATTTTTCTATCTTCTTAAAATAATATTCGTCAATTTTTGAAAAAACTTTAACGCGGGTTTATATTTTATTTAAAAACTTTACATTATTTAATTTATTTACAACAATATGAACTGATTGTATTATGATATATAGTAACATATATTACGAAGATTTCTTTCGGAGGCAAAATTGGTAGAAAGATTTTATATAAAAGGCGGAACCCCGTTAAAAGGTGAAGTTTCTATAGGCGGCGCTAAAAATTCTGTATTAAAGCTTATGGCGGCGGCACTTTTAGCAAAGGGTGAATCAAAGATTTATAATGTTCCTGAATTGACTGACGTTGAGATTATGCTCAGTGTAATTGCTCAATTAGGGGCTAAAACTCATTATAATAAAGAAGAAAAGTCTGTAACAATTGATGCTACAGATATTACAAATGTTACTGCAAGTTATGAACTTGTTAGTAAAATGAGAGCTTCTTTTATAGTTTTAGGGGCATTGGTTTCAAGATGTAAAGAAGCCAGAGTTGCGCTGCCGGGCGGTTGTGCTATCGGTGAAAGACGTGTGGATTTCCATATCAGAGGTTTGGAAGCTTTAGGTGCAAAAATTAAAATAGAAAACGGTTATGTTCATGCCAAAACAAATAAACTGGTAGGTTCAGATGTTTATCTTGATATACCGTCAGTTGGTGCAACTGAAAATATTATGTTAGCATCTGTTCTGGCAGAAGGTTCATCTCGTATTCAAAACGCAGCTCAAGAACCTGAAATTGTTGATTTGGCTAATTTCTT
>OHGK01001539.1_pt1 | contig 12040 bp, 10 predicted proteins | sample 1567671 | NCBI WGS metagenome assembly OHGK01 (sample SAMEA3879577, study PRJEB24766) | human gut metagenome | biome: human-associated habitat; feature: feces | place: USA | collected 1985/1987 | reverse complement strand
ATACCGCGGATGATAAGATCTATTTTAACGCCTGCCATGGAAGCTTCGTACAGTTTCTGAATAACGGGGTAGTCAATCAGCGAGTTCATTTTGGCAATGATATGCCCGGTGCCGCCTTTTTTAACAACGGCAATTTCGTTGTCGATAAGCTCGTAAATCTTTTTGCGCAAACCAAGCGGCGCCATAACCAGCTTGTTCCATACCGGCGGGTCCGAATAACCGGACAGCACATTGAAAAACGCCGAAGCATCGCTGCCAAACTGGTCGTTAGCAGTCATTAAACCCATATCGGTATAAAGTTTGGCCGTGTTATCGTTGTAGTTGCCTGTGCCAAGGTGTACATAGCGCTTAATGCCGTCTGCTTCCTTGCGCACAACCAGAATAATTTTGGCGTGGGTTTTAAGGCCCATCAGGCCGTAAATTACATGGCAGCCTGCTTCTTCAAGCCTGCGTGCCCAGATGATATTGTTTTCTTCATCAAAGCGCGCTTTTAATTCTACCAGTACCGTTACCTGCTTGCCGTTTTCGGCAGCACGGGCCAGGGCTGCAACTATCGGCGAGTTGCCGCTGACGCGGTAAAGCGTCTGCTTAATGGCAAGTACGTTCGGGTCGTTGGCAGCGTCGCTTACAAATTTAACTACCGGGTCAAAGCTTTCATAGGGGTGGTGCAAAAGCACGTCGCGTTCACGCAGAACCTTAAAGATGTCGCTGTCATCCGGCAGTTCCAGCGGGCGCTGCGGCACAAATGGCTCATACAGCCAGGGCCACATGCCCGGCAGCGAAGCAAATTTAAAGAAGCAGGTTGCGTCAAGCGGCCCGTTAATTTCATAAACCTCCTGCTCGGTAATATCCAGATTATTGTACAGGAATTTTCTGATGCGGCTGTTGGCTTTATTGTAAATTTCCAGCCTTACGGAAGCGCCGCGCGTACGTTTGCGCAGGGATTTTTCCACTTCTTTCAGCAGATTGTCGATATCGTCCTCGTCAAATTCCAAATCGGCGTCGCGCGTAATGCGGAACGGCACAACATCCAGAATTTTGCAACCGCTGTACAAATCGGAGCAGTGCTCGTTAATAACGTCTTCCAAAAATACAAAGCTGCGTTTTTCCTCGCCGGGAACTTCCAAAAGGCGCGGCAATACGGAAGGCACCTGCACGATGCCCATGCTGTCTTCACCCTCCTGGTTGGTAAGTTCTACCGCAAGGTTCAGCGTTTTGTTTGCCAAAAACGGAAACGGGCGCGAGGCGTCAACAGCCATCGGCGTCAGTACCGGGAAAATTTCTTCCTGATAATAAGCCTCCAGCCAGCGGCGGCCCTTTTCGCTTAATTCGCTTACACGGCAAATGTAAATGCCTGCCTCGCGCAGCTCCTTAACCAGCGAAAGCAGATATTTGTTTAACAGCTTCATCTGGTCGTGCGCCGCTTTGCTTATTTCTTCAAGCTGTGCTTTAACGGTAAGCCCTGCAGCGTCGCGTTTGTTAATGCCGTTTTCGTACTGGTCCCACAAGCCTGCCACGCGCACCATAAAAAACTCATCAAGGTTAGACGCGGTAATGGCAACAAATTTCAAGCGTTCCAAAAGCGGCGTGGTTTTTACGCCGGCTTCGCGCAGCACGCGCAGGTTAAATTTTAACCAGCTGAGTTCGCGGTTAAAAAAGTATTCCGGTTTATTAAGATTAATTTTTTCGTTCTTTTCCATTTATCTGTCCACCCGTTCCAAAACTGCCTGTAATCCGTAAACTTCTTCAAAGAAAGATGCCTTGGAGGCATAAGTCCATTCTTCTATCGTCAAATCTTCAAAGGTAACGGCTTCAACCTTCATTACGCCGTTTTTAACATTAACGCGGCAGCTTTTGATTTTCTGCTTATAGCTGCGGTCCATGGCATCTGCAAGACGCACCAGCGCGGCTATTTTTGCTACCAGCGGCATAATTTCCGGCGACATTTCTTCCACTTCGGCATGGCGTTTGCCGCTGAACAGCCTGTGCGCATGGTAATAGCTTGCCAGCGCCACAATTTTTTTGTCCATTTCGCTGAAGCCTAAAATGTCGCACGACATAATCAGCATATAGCTGTACAGCGAATGGCTGCGCAGCGAAACGTATTTGCCGATATCGTGCAGCAGCGCGGTTGCCTGCAAAAGGATGCGGCTGTGGCTGTCGAGCCCGTGGTGTTTGCCGAGTTTATCGAACATGGCAAGGGCAAGCTTGGCCACCTGGCGCGAATGTGCTTCGTCATACTGGTAACGCTCACCAATGCTGTACAGAAGGCTGAGCTGTTCCTGTTCAAGCTCGTCGGCATAATCTTTGCTGGCTTTCGGGCCGATATGCAAAAGGCAGATGCCGTCAATAAAGCGGTCATCCGTAAGGATAATTTCCTGAACCGGCACCAGTGCCAGAAGCTGCTCATACAGCAAAATTGTCGGCACAACCAGTTCCGCCACATCTTCGTTGATTTTAAACACTTTAATAATCTGCGGCAGGTTCAGCTCATGCACGGTTTTAAACAGCTGCATGAACTGTTCCGTTTTAATGCGGATAACACCGGCTTTAAATTCAACGCCCATCATCTGCAGCAGAAGTTCCGATTCCGCGCCTGTCAGCACAAGATAATGTATCTGCTCGTTTTTCAACGCGTCCCTTACCGCGCCCATCGTACTTGAAAGGTATTCGGCAAGAGCCTGGTTGAATTTCATTGAACTGCGCTGATTGCGGTTAAAGCTTTCCTTAACGCGGATAACGCCGATATTAAGGTTCTGCTGGTAGCGTATAATATTATCTTTTACAAAAGTAATGCCAAGCCCGCCGGAGGAAATATCCATCATCAGCATGCTCTCATCGACGCCGGTCAGGCCGTCAAGTTTCATGGTGCGGCGGATGGAAGCATACTTGGTATAAATTTCTTCCGGAAGGTCAATAACCGTTACTTTCAAGCCCGTCCTGATATAAATCTGGTCTAACAGGAATACGCGGTTTAAAGCCTCGCGCACTGCGGTTGTTGCCTGCATGCTGTATTCTTCAACTTCATATTCCGTCATCAGGCGTTTAAAGCCAACCAAAAGCTCGCAAATTTCATTTACCATGCTGAACGGAATAATTTTGTTTTTGAATGTTTCTTCGCCCAGGCGCACGCGGCGGTTGCATTCCTCCAGAACTTTCATGTTGTTTAAGTTGCGGTACTGCACAATCTGCATGCTTATCATCTCAGAGCCGAGATGTATTGCTGCAAAAATTTTATATTGTTTTTTTCTCACATGACCACCTCATTAAAGCATTATTTATTAATTCGACACAGCACCCTTAAATCCTTGCCTTTAACAATTTTTTTACAGCGCCTTACCATCCTTTTTACAAATTATGCGTTTTTTTGCAGGATTTTTTACTTTTTCCGGTAAATATATATTTATTATGCGGTTTTACTGAATGTAAAATGACGGGAGGTATGTATTTTGCAGAGGATAGCTATTATAGATATCGGTTCTAACTCAGCGCGCCTTGTTATAACTCATATTTATAAAAACGGCGCCTACAACATGGTATACAACCAGAAAGAAGCCCTGCGCCTGAGCCAGAAAATTGACAAAAACGGCAACCTTACGCAGCAGGCTTTTACCGACACCATTGAAACCATGAAAAGCTTTGCCTATATGTGCAAACTGTACCACGCAGACAGGATTATTGCCGTGGCAACGGCCGCCATCCGCAATGCGGGCAACGGTGCGGAGCTTACGCGCCTCGTACAGCGTGAAACTGGCATCAGCTTGCACATTATAACGGGCAACACCGAAGCTTATATCAGTTACCTCGGCGTTATCAACACCCTGCCCTACCACAGCGGCATTATTTTCGACCTGGGCGGCGGCAGCACGGAGCTGATTCTGTTTCAGGACCGCAAAATACTGGAATCCGTTTCCGTTCCTATCGGCGCAGTAAACACCACCGCACTTTTTAATACACGCAACACCGTAAGTTCTTCCGTTTACGGCGAATTAAGCTTCTTTCTGCGCACGCGCCTTGCGGAATACCCCTGGCTGAAACAGCCCAAGCTTCCGCTTATCGGCGTAGGCGGCACAGCGCGTACCATAGGCAAAATGCACCAGCGCGCCACCAAATACCCCACAACCAAAATACACAACTATAAATTAACGGTACAGGCCTTCCGCGGCATTTTTAACCGCCTTAAAAACAGCACGCTTGAAGAACGCCGCAAAATTTCCGGCCTCAGCAGCGACCGCGCCGATATCATCATTGCCGGCGCTGCCATTATTAACGCACTTTTTGAAGTTACCGGCAGCAAGCAGCTTATAACCAGCGGCTGCGGCCTGCGCGAAGGGCTGTTTTACGATTACTATTCCAAAGAACGCGGCATACCGCTTATTGCCGAAGATATCTTAGCCCGCAGCACAGATAATATTTTAAACCTTTACACGCCCGACCTCACGCACAGCCACCATATTACCAATCTGGCGCTGGCCATGTTTGATGCCTGGAAACCGCTGCACGGGCTTGGCAAAAACTGCCGCCGCCTGCTTAAAACGGCAGCGCTGCTGCACGATATTGGCATTACCATTAACTTTTACAGCCATGCGCGCCACAGCGCCTATATGATTCAAAACGCGAAACTTTTCGGGCTTACGCATAAAGAGCAGCTTCTGACTTCGGCCGTTGCAGGCTGGCACAACGGCATTTCCAAAAGCTATTTTTCGCGCGACCCGCTGTATATGACCATGCTGACGGAAAACAACTGGCAGACGGTAAGCAGGCTGGCGCTGCTTTTGGCCCTGGCCGAAAGCCTTGATTACACGCAGACCGGTATTTTAAGCATTACACGCGCCGGAATAAATAACGAAGGCGCCTTTTTGGAACTGAAAGAACACGGCAACCCCGTTATTGAACTGCATCAGATACGCGCGCATTTAAAATGGTTCTTTAAAACTTTCGGCAAACCGCTGCATTTTAAAGTAACGGAAGATTGAACATAAAAACAAAAGCAGAAACGCAAATGCGTTTCTGCTTTTTTGTCTGCCTGTTAATTTAAGTCATCAGCCTTGGCATGGATTATTTTTAAGCGGCGGCGGGCAGCGCGCAGGTTTTCCGGCACTTCTTCTTCCGGCATATTGCGCGGCACCGAAGTTGTGCCCGCTTTATCGGCAGTGCTGTAATACCATACTTTATAATCCAGCACATCCATTGTCTGCTGTAATTTTTCCATCTGTTCCTTAACGCTTTCGCGCTGGCGGATAATCATCTGCAAGCGTTCTTTAATAGTGCTGTCACCGGCAATAACCATTTCGATAAACCGTTTGATATCTTTAATGCCCATGCCGGTATTTTTTAAACAGTCGATAACAAGCAGCCATTCATAGTCGCTGTCCTTAAACATGCGGATGCCGCTTTCGCTGCGCTCCACAAACGGAAGCAGGCCTTCTTTATCATAGTAGCGCAGAGTGGAAGGCGTGGTGTTTAAAATTTTAGCCATTTCACCGACAGTATAAAACATTTTTTATCACTCCCTTAAAAAGTTCACAATTTTGCCATTGACTTAAAGTGCGCTTTAACTTATACAATTTACTTAAACTTACAAGTTGATTATAGCATATAACCACAAATAAGCAAACATTTTATTTTGGGAGGCATAAAAAATGGATTTTAACATGTATGTTCCGACAAAAATTTTATTTGGCGCAGGCACTTTAAATGAGCTTGGCAAACAGCAGCTGCCCGGCAAAAAAGCCGTCATTATTATTTCCAACGGCAAATCAACCCGTGCCAACGGTTATTTAAGCCGCACCGAAGAGCAACTGGCGCAGGCAGGCGTAGCCACAAGCGTTTTTGATAAAATTCAGCCCAACCCGCTGAAAGAAACCGTTATGGAGGGCGCGGCCTTTGTTAAAGCGCAGGGCGCGGATTTTATTGTTGCACTGGGCGGCGGCAGCGTTATCGACAGCGCCAAAGCCATTGCCGTTATGGCAGCCAACCCCGGCGACTTATGGGATTACATTGCAAGCGGCACCGGCAAAGGGCAGCCCATTAAAAATAAACCACTGCCAATCGTTGCCATCAGCACCACGGCAGGCACCGGCAGTGAAGCCGACGCCGGCTGCGTTATTACCAACCCCGAAACCAACGAAAAAGTCGGCCTGAAAACACCGGACCTGTTCCCCGTACTGTGCATCGAAGACCCGGAACTGATGAAAAGCGTACCGGCACATTACACTGCTTATCAGGGCTTTGACGCGCTCAGCCACAGCCTTGAAGGTTATATCTCCAAATTTGCCAACCTTATGAGCGATATGTACGCCATCACCGCCATTGAAAACGTCGGCCGCTATCTGGCACGCGCCGTTAAAGACGGCAATGACATTGAAGCAAGAACACACGTTGCTTTCGGCAATATTCTTTCCGGCACGGTAATGTGCGTAGGCACCACCAGCAGCCAGTATTCGCTGGAACACGCGCTCAGCGCTTACCACCCCAACCTTCCGCACGGCGCAGGGCTGATTATGTTAAGCCGCGCATATTTCGGCAACGTAATTGCCCACCATGCCTGTGATGAACGCTTTATCCGCATGGCAAAAGCCATGGGCATGGAAAACGCTGATAAACCGGAAGACTTTTTAACAGTACTGCAAAAACTTTTGGAAGACTGCGGCGTTGCAGACCTGAAAATGAGCGACTACGGCATTACGCCTGATGAATTCCCCAAAATGGCAGACAACGCCATGGGCCCGATGGGCGGCCTGTTCGCCTGCGACCGCGTTGCGCTTACCAAAGAAGACGTTATCGGTATCTACCAGAAATCATATAAATAATTTGCTGCTTTACGCAGAAAGAAAGGAGCTTTTATGAACAGGATTTTTAAAACACTGGCGCTTGCCGCCGCCATTACGGCTATGGCAGTTCCCGCCTTTGCGGCAGAAAGCACGCCGCTGCACCAGAGCGTAAAGAGTCCGCAGACACTGGAAGTAAAATCTGCCGGAAGCGAACATTTTACCGGCGAAGTTGTAACGGCTGCCCTTTACGGGCCGCAGGCACCTTCCAAAAGTTATGCCGCCACTGTTACCTTCAGCCCCGGCGCACGCACTTACTGGCATATCCACGAAATGGGCCAGACCTTAATTGTTACCGAAGGCACCGGCTGGACGCAGGAATGGGGCAAAAAGCCTGTAATGCTTAAACCGGGCGACATTGTGCGCTGCCCGCCGGGCGTTAAACACTGGCACGGCGGCTCGGCAAAAATGTCCATGACGCATATCGCCCTTTCTGAAGCAGGCGGCACCGTAACCTGGCTGGAACCCGTCAGTGATGAAGATTATCCGAAAGACTAAGGAGGAACGGCAATGAAAAAGAAATATCTGGCACTTTTAACGGCACTTATGTTAACGGCAGGCATCAGCACCGGCGTGCAGGCAGCGGAACTGAAAGCCTTAAACACGCAGCAGGCAAACATTGTAACGGTGGCAGCCTTCATGGCCAAGGGCGATTTGCCGAACCTGAAAAAATCTCTTGCCACCGCTTTGGATAACGGCATGACTGTAAACCAGGCTAAAGAAGTTTTAGTGCATCTTTATGCTTACACCGGCTTCCCACGCAGCTTAAATGCACTCAGCACGCTGAACAATCTGGTGCAGGAACGCAAAGCCGCAGGCATTAACGACGAAATGGGCCCGGATGCTACACCGCTCGACCCTTCCGTTGACCGTCTTGCCAAAGGCACGGAAATTCAGACCGAAATCAGCGGCCGTGTTGTAACCAACGAATTTGCGCCAATCATTAACACATTCCTGCGCGAGCATTTGTTTTATGACATTTTTGCACGCGATGTACTTACCTGGCAGCAGCGTGAACTGGCAACCGTCGGCGCACTGGCAGGCATCGGCAACGTAAACCCGCAGCTTACTTCGCACTTCCGCGCAGCCATGAACACCGGGCTTACACCGGAACAGTTACAGGAAGCCGTTGATGTGCTGAATGAAACCGTAAGCACCGACACCGGCAGCAACGCGCAGGCAGTTTTAAATAATGTTTTGAAATAACGGACGGACATAAACAGATATAAAGAAAGGAACAGCTACCATGAAATTACGCAGAACTTTACTTACCGCAGGCCTTATAATGGCATTAAGCGCAGGCGCAGCTTTTGCAGCCGAACATGCAAACACTAACCCCTAGGGGCTTGTTTACCGCAATGCCATTACCCAAAACGTAAAAGGGCAGGTAAATATCCACCCCGTAAGCTACAAGCTGAACGGGCTGAAAATTGCCGCCAATGTTTACACCCCGGCAGGCTATGACCCGGCAAAAAAATACCCCGCTATTGTTGTTGCCCACCCCAACGGCGGCGTTAAAGAACAGGTTGCAGGGCTTTACGCACAGCGCCTTGCCGCACTCGGCTACATCACCATCACGGCTGACGCTGCTTATCAGGGCGCAAGCGAAGGCGAACCCCGCCATACCGACAAGCCCTTTTACCGCACCGAAGACATTCACGGCATGGCCGATTATATTATGACTTACCCCGGCGTTGACCCTGACCGCATGGGCGTGCTCGGCATCTGCGGCGGCGGCGGTTATACGCTTAACGCTGCCAAAAGCGACAAACGCTTTAAAGCAGTTGCAACTTTAAGCATGTTCAACAGCGGTGAAGTAAGGCGCAACAGCTATATGAACAGCGGCCTTGACACCGTACAGCAGCGCCTGCACGAAGCAAGCGATGCCCGTGCCGTTGAAATTACCAAAGGCGAATACCCCATCAGCGGCAACGTTGATTTTGACGCACTCAGCGATGAAGATATTGCCAAAATTCCTACCGACCTGTACCGCGAAGGCATGATATACTACGGCCGCACGCACCGTCACCCCAACTCCACCTTTGCCTATACCACCAGCAGCCTGATGGAGCTGATGGCCTGGGACGCTACCGACCAGCTTGAGCTTATCGACCAGCCGCTGCTGTTAATGGCAGGCAGCAAAGCCGATTCACTGTACATGAGCAAAGAAGCCTACGAAAAAGCTACCGGCACCAGGGATAAAGAACTGTTCCTCGTTGACGGCGCAACACATATCCAGACTTACTATGTGCCCGAATATGTTGACCAGTTTGTTGCCAAATTGCAGGACTTTTACGGCAAACATCTGTAATAACAAGATAATAAAAAGAAGGTAATACTATGCAGCACAAAACAACCAAAACACTTGCAGCAGCCGTGCTTGCGCTGATGCTGAGCACAAGCGCCTACGCCTTTGAAAAACCAGTGCTTTTACAGGACCAGGGCAGCTTTTTTGCGGGCGGCACCACCGTTACCACACCCGGCAGCTTTGATTTCAGCAATCCTTTAAACTCGCAGGGGCAAACCCTGCACGGCGACTACGCCTATGTTTTTTACCAGAAACCCGTTAATGCCCATAAACTGCCGCTGGTATTTTTACACGGCGCAGGGCAGAGCAAAAAAACATGGGAAACCACGCCGGACGGACGCGATGGTTTTCAAAATATCTTTCTGGAACGCGGCTATGCCATCTACCTTGTAGACCAGCCGCGCCGCGGTGACGCAGGGCAGGCAACCGTTAACGGCACTGTAAACGCCACAACCAATGACCAGTTCTGGTTCAGCAACTTCCGCGTCGGCGACGCGCCGGAATTTTTTAAAGGCGTCCAGTTCAGCAAAGACCCGGCAGCGCTTGACCAGTACTACCGCCAGATGACACCCAACACCGCACCGTATGACCAGAGCGTTGTTGTTAATGCTTTAAGCGCAGTTTTTGATAAAACCGGCGACGGCGTGCTCATCACACACTCGCAGGGCGGCGGCCCGGGCTGGCGTATCGCCATTAAAAACCCCAAAGTCCGTGCCGTAATCAGTTACGAACCGGGCAGCAGCTTTGTGTTCCCCAAAGGCGAAGAACCGGAAGCAATTCCTACATCAAGCCCCTTCGGCCCGTTACAGCCGGAAACCGTAATGCTTGACGAATTTATGCAGCTGACCAAAATTCCTATCGTCATCTACTACGGCGACAACATTGCCGAAAACTACACCGACGAGTGGAATAAAGATTCCTGGCGCATCCGCCTGGATATGGCGCATAAATTTGCGGCAGCCGTTAACCGCCACGGCGGCAACTGCACCGTTGTACACCTGCCGGAAATCGGCGTTACCGGCAACACGCACTTTCCCTTCAGCGACCTTAACAACGTAAAGATTGCAGACTTGATGCAAAACTGGCTGCACGAAAAAGGCTTGGATAAATAAAAACTTAAAAAGCCCTGCCAACAAGGCAGGGCTTTTATTATTAACTGATACGTTGTTTATTTTTCGGGAGCTGCAATAACGTCACAGCCCATGTACGGACGCAGAACTTCAGGAATTACCACGCTGCCGTCAGCCTGCTGGTAGTTTTCCAAAATTGCGCATACGGTACGTCCAACAGCAAGGCCGGAGCCGTTAAGCGTATGTACGTATTCCGGTTTGGACTTGGCATCGCGGCGGAAACGGATATTTGCGCGGCGTGCCTGGAAGTCGAGGCAGTTGGAGCAGGAAGAAATTTCGCGGTACATGTTGGCAGCAGGCAGCCATACTTCAAGGTCGTAAGTAGTGGCGCTGCTGAAGCCCAAATCGCCGGTGCAGAGGCGGACTACCCTGTAAGGCAGGCCCAGAAGCTGCAGTAAATGCTCGGCATTGTGGGTTAATTTATCAAGCTCATCCCAGCTGGTTTCAGGTTTTACAATTTTAACCATTTCTACCTTATTAAACTGGTGCTGGCGGATTAAGCCGCGGGTATCGCGTCCGGCGCTGCCGGCTTCACTGCGGAAGCAGGCGCTGTAAGCAGTATAATATTTCGGCAGGTCTTCGCCGTTTAAAATTTCACCGGCGTGGTAGTTAGTCAAAGTAACTTCTGCCGTCGGAATCAGATAGTAGTCCAAACCTTCCAGCTTGAACATATCTTCGGCAAACTTCGGCAGTTGGCCGGTGCCGAACAAAGTATTGCTGTTAGCCATAAACGGCGTAAACATTTCTGTATAGCCGTGTTCTTTAGTGTTAATATCAAGGAAGAAATTAATTACCGCACGTTCCAGGCGGGAACCAAGGCCTTTATAGAAGGTAAAACGTGCGCCGGTAACTTTAGCGGCACGGTCAAAATCTAAAATGCCCAGTTTTTCACCGATATCCCAATGGGCCTGCGGCTCAAAATCAAATTTGCGCGGCTCGCCCCAGCGGCGTACTTCCGGGTTGTCAGAATCATCTTCGCCAACCGGAACATCCGGAGCAGGCATATTAGGAATGGTATATAAAACAGCGTTTAACTGTGCTTCGATATCTTTTAATTTTGCATCGCCTGCGGCAATTTCTTCACCAAGGGCGCGCACTGCTGCCATTTGCGCGTCAGCATTTTCACCGGCTTTTTTCATGCGGCCGATTTCCTGAGATGCGCTGTTGCGCTGGCTTTTTAATTTTTCAACGCTTAAAATAACTTCGCGGCGCTGTTTGTCCAGCTCCAAAAAAGCGTCTAAATCTATTTTGGAATGGCGCTTTGCCAGTGCTTCTTTTACCGCATCAGGATTTTCCCTGACAAAATTCATGTCTAACATGTACATTCCTCCAAATTTACTTCTTTACTATAATATTTATATTTTATCACAAACACGGGCAATATTAAAGTAAAGCCTGTATAATCAGCAAAAAATCTTATATTTTAATGTTATGATGCCTTTGTACTGCACTTAAACTGCTTATTAAAATTTTATTTTTCTTGTGCGGCTGTGCCAAATTAATGAATTAAGAGTGCATAATTTTATTTTACAGAGAGTAAAAGCAAAAATTTTTAGCATCACCGACTGCATTTTTAAAAATTTTTTCAAAAAACACTTGACGGCGCGCATAAAAGTTAGTATACTATCTCTTGCACAGTTCTAAAACTTGCTTGGCCCATTAGCTCAGTTGGTAGAGCACCTGACTCTTAATCAGGGTGTCGTAGGTTCGAGGCCTACATGGGTCACCATGTGGCCGGTTGGTCAAGCGGTTAAGACACCGCCCTTTCACGG
>OHGK01001533.1_pt1 | contig 12062 bp, 10 predicted proteins | sample 1567671 | NCBI WGS metagenome assembly OHGK01 (sample SAMEA3879577, study PRJEB24766) | human gut metagenome | biome: human-associated habitat; feature: feces | place: USA | collected 1985/1987 | reverse complement strand
CCGGAGAACCGGGGGAAGATCGCCCTGTTCGGCGGCGTGAAAAACGCCCGCTTCTTTGCCGCCGATGCCACCCGCTGGATCAGTGAAGCCGCCGCAGCAGGGGAGAAGGCAGATGTGATCTTTATGGACCCCCCGCGCGAGGGCTCTACCCCGGAATTCCTTGCCAGCGTGGCGCGTATGGCACCCAAGCGTGTGGTCTATGTCAGCTGCAACCCCGTCACCCTTGCCCGCGACCTTGCCACCCTGACAAAGCTGGGCTATAAGGCCGAGGGCTTTACCCCGGTGGATATGTTCCCGCATACGGAGCATGTGGAAGCGATAGTTTCGCTACGAAGAGAAATCTAGTAGAAATCATCCGTTTTACGTTGTTTTCTCGTCATGTTGTGTTCGATGGCGAGGGCGATAAACTCCGCAATAAACGCATTGAAAATCACATCACCGTTTCGGTGGTAATTGATATGGAGTGCGGAAACACAAAGAATTGAATATCTAACAATCGGCATAGCCGCAGACTTTCACAAAAAGCCTGCGGCTTTTTCTTTGCCCAAAAACAGAAAGGAGGCATCCGTGAAATGGCAGTTTTTCGGGTAGAAAAGAACAGCGGCTACACGGTCATGTCAAACCACCACCTGCGGAACCGGGCCTTGTCCCTGAAAGCCAAGGGCTTACTCTCCCAAATGCTCTCCCTGCCGGAAGATTGGGACTACACCCTGCAAGGGCTGGCCCGTATCAACCGGGAAAGCATTGACGCGATACGGCAGGCCATCCGGGAACTGGAACAGGCAGGCTACATCCAGCGTTCCAGAGAACGGGACGAGAAAGGGCGGCTGCGCGGTGCAGACTATGTGATCTTCGAGCTGCCGCAGCCTGTTCCTGCATCGGTTTCACCTACATTGGAAAATCCAACGTTGGAGAATCCCACGCAGGAAAACCCTACGTTGGAAAATCCAATGCAATTAAATAAAGATAAACTAATTACAGAAAAACAAAAGAAAGAGGGATTAAATACCGATTCCATTCCTATCCATTCCCCAAACCCCTTGCCTTTGGACGAGGACGAGGCAGAGGCACCGCCGCCGGAACGGACGGGAAGCCGAAAGGAAACGGCCTATCAAATCTACCGGGGCCTGATTTTGGAGAACATCGAGTATGATACCCTCACCCAGAATCCCCGGATAGACCGGGAGCAGCTGGACGAGATCGTGGACATCCTGCTGGAAACGGTCTGCACTTCCCGCAAGTCCATCCGGGTGGCCGGGGACGATTACCCGGCAGAACTGGTCAAGGCGAAATTCTTGAAGCTGGACAGCCATCACATTGAGTTCGTCATGGACTGCCTGCGGGACAACACCACCAAAGTCCGCAACATCAAGCAATACCTGCGGGCCATGCTGTTCAACGCCCCCAGCACCATCAACAGCTACTATGCGTCCCTTGTGGCGCACGACATGGCGCAGCCCGATTGGGGCCGCCCGCCCAACACCTGACCGAAAGGAGCGTCTACCCATGAGAACCATTTACCTGCGGCGGCTGGTGGTTCCACCCTAGCTGCCGCTTTTCCGACTACCTGCCAAGGAGGAATGCTGAATGCAGGAAGAAGTCACCCAGAAAACCATTGCCCTGTCCATGAAAACGGGCAAACTCACCGCCCAAGCCCTGCAAGCCGCCCTGAAAAAATATTTGCAGCACCGGGCCAAGGGGCCAAAGCTGCACCACGGCAGGCAAAGCCTGAAACAGCTGAAAGCCCACGGCGCGGCCCTGACCAACATTGAAGTCACGGAGGCGAACATCGGGGCGTTCAAGCCCTGCGCCAAGAAGTACGGCGTGGACTTCACCTTGCGTAAGGACAAGACCACCCAGCCGCCCCACTACATCGTGATCTTCAAGGCCAAGGATGCGGACAATCTGGAACAGGCGTTCCGGGAGTTCACCGCCAAAACGCTCTCCAAGGAGCAGCGGCCCTCTATCCGCAAGGTGCTGGCAGCAGCCAAGCAGAAAGCCGCCCAGCAGCCGAAACGCGCCAAAGAAAAAATCAAGCAAAGGGGGCTGGAACGATGAAGCCTGAACTGAAAAAGCTGCTGTTGCTGAATCTGCCGTATCTGCTGTTCGTGTACCTGTTCGCCAAATGCGGGCAGGCGTACCGTCTGGCTGCGGGCGCGGATGCTTCGGCAAAGCTGCTCCACCTGACGAGCGGCATCTCCGCCGCCTTTGCAAACCCGCTGCCCAGCCTGCATCCGTTTGACCTCTGCGTTGGCGTTGTTGGTGCGCTGGCTGTCCGGCTCATCGTGTACAGCAAGGGCAAGAATGCCAAGAAGTACCGCAAGGGTGAAGAATACGGCTCTGCCCGATGGGGCACCGCCAAGGACATTGCCCCGTACATCGACCCCAAGTTTGAAAACAACATCCTGCTGACCCAGACCGAACGCCTGACCATGACCGGGCGTTCCAAAGACCCCAAGACGGCCCGGAACAAGAATGTGCTGGTGATCGGAGGCTCCGGCAGTGGCAAAACCCGCTTCTATGTGAAGCCCAACCTCATGCAATGTTTTCCCACTTCTGACTATCCTACCTCATTCGTGGTCACAGACCCAAAAGGCACACTGGTTCTGGAAACGGGCCAAATGTTCCAGCGGGCAGGCTACCGGGTGAAAATCCTGAACACGATAAACTTTTCCAAGTCCATGAGGTATAACCCCTTTGTCTACATCCACTCGGAAAAGGACGTGCTGAAGCTGGTGAATACCCTTATCGCCAACACCAAGGGCGAGGGTGAAAAATCGGCGGAAGATTTTTGGGTGAAGTCGGAACGGCTGTTCTACACCGCACTCATTGGCTACATCTGGTACGAGGCCCCGGCAGAAGAAATGAACTTCACCACCCTGCTGGAAATGATAAACGCCAGTGAAGCCCGCGAGGATGACCCGGACTTTCAAAGCCCGGTGGACCTCATGTTTGAACGGCTGGAACAGAAAGACCCGGACCACTTCGCCGTCCGGCAGTACAAAAAGTTTTTGCTGTCGGCGGGCAAGACCCGTTCCTCCATCCTGATAAGCTGTGGTGCCCGTTTAGCCCCATTTGACATCCGGGAGGTGCGGGAGCTGATGGAGGACGATGAAATGGAGCTGGACACCATCGGGGATGAAAAGACCGTACTGTTCCTGATTATGAGTGACACGGACACCACCTTCAACTTCATTCTCGCCATGCTCCAAAGCCAGCTTATCAACCTGCTGTGTGACCGTGCAGATGATAAATACGGTGGCCGACTGCCTGTCCATGTACGGCTGATTCTGGACGAGTTCGCCAACATTGGGCAGATTCCCAACTTCGACAAGCTGATCGCCACCATCCGCAGCCGGGAAATCTCGGCATCCATCATTTTGCAGAGCCAGTCGCAGCTGAAAGCTATCTACAAGGATGCGGCCGAAATCATTTCGGACAACTGCGATTCTGTTCTCTTTTTGAGTGGGCGGGGTAAGAATGCCAAAGAGATCTCCGATGCGCTGGGGAAAGAAACCATCGACAGTTTCAACACCAGCGAGAACCGGGGTTCTCAAACCTCCCACGGAATGAACTATCAAAAATTAGGAAAGGCGTTGATGTCAGAGGACGAAATCGCAATCATGGACGGCGGCAGGTGCATTTTGCAGCTGCGGGGCGTGAGGCCGTTCTTCTCGGAGAAGTTCGACATTACAAAGCACCCGCACTACAAGTACCTTGCGGACGCGGACAAAAAGAATACCTTTGAGGTGGACAGGTTCTTATCCACCCTGCGCCGGAAACGGCAGCAGGTAGTCGCACAGGACGAAAGTTTTGACCTGTACGAAATCGACCTGTCGGATGAAGATGCAGCCGCCGAATGAGGCGGCATTTTTTGAAAAAATTTTTGAGTGCCGCAGAACAAGCGGCAGAAAGTGAGGACCTTATGGAATTTTTCAACAGCGCAGTTGATACTTTGCAGACGATTGTGGTCGGTCTGGGCGGTGCCCTGTGTGTCTGGGGTGGCATCAACCTGTTGGAGGGCTATGGACAGGATAACCCCGGCAGCAAGAGCCAGGGCGTGAAGCAGCTGGTCGCGGGCGGCGGCGTTGCCCTGATCGGCGTGACCCTTGTCCCGCTGCTGTCCGGGCTGCTGGGCTAACCTCAACTTATCCGTACATCCACCTTTGAGACCCCACCGCGCTCTCCCGCTCACATGGGAGGGCGCGGGAAAGGAGGTATCTTTGCTTGATTAGTGAGATCATCGAGAAATGGATAAAAGGCATTTTGATAGATGGCATCACGGGCAACCTCTCCGGCCTGTTCGACAACGTGAACGCCAAGGTGGGCGAAATCGCTTCGGACGTTGGTTCTACCCCGCAGGCATGGAACAGCGGCATTTTCAATATGCTGCGCAGTCTTTCCGAAACGGTGGTGCTGCCCATTGCAGCGGCCATCCTTGCCCTTGTGATGTGCCATGAGCTTATCCAGATGATTACCGAAAAGAACAATATGCACGACTTCGATACTTCCATGTTCTTCCGCTGGATTTTCAAGTCTGCCTTTGCCATCCTCATAGTCAGCAACACATGGAATATCGTTATGGGTGTGTTCGATGCCACCCAGAGCGTTGTCAACCAAAGTTCCGGCGTTATCATTGGCGAAACATCCATCCACTTTGACCGCCTGATACCCGGACTGGAATTTCAACTGGAAAGCATGACCATCGGCAGTCTGCTCAGCCTGTGGTTCCAGACCCTTGTGGTGGGCCTGACCATGAACATCCTGTCCATCTGCATCTTCCTTGTGACCTACGGCCGCATGATTGAGATTTACGTTGTGACCGCACTGGGGCCTATCCCGCTGGCGACCATGGGCAGCAGCGAGTGGCGCAGCACCGGGCAGAACTATTTGAAATCGCTTTTGGCGTTAGGCTTCCAAGCGTTCCTGATTATGATTGTCGTGGGCATCTATGCGGTGCTGATACGCAACATTTCAGGTGCAGCGGACATTGCCGGGGCCATCTGGGGCTGCATGGGCTACACCGTGCTACTCTGTTTCTGTCTGTTCAAGACCGGCAGCATCAGCAAGTCGGTGTTTGGTGCCCACTAAGGCCGAGAAAGGAAAAACGTATGGCGTATGTGACCGTTCCCAAAGATTTGACCCATGTAAAATCCAAAGTCTTATTCGGGCTGACCAAGCGGCAGCTGGTCTGCTTCGGCGGCGCGCTCCTCACGGGCGGGCCGCTTTATTTTTTGACCCGGGACTATCTTTCCAACAGCGCGGCGGCCCTGCTGATGATTTTTGCCATGTTGCCGGGGCTGCTGTTCGCTCTGTTTGAGCGGCACGGCCAGCCCCTTGAAGTGGTGATTCAGCAAATGATTCAGTGCTGCTTTATTCGTCCCAAGGAAAGGCCCTATCAGACCAACAATGCTTACGCCGCCCTTGTGCGGCAATACCAAATGGAACAGGAGGTAAAGGCCATTGTCCAGAAAAACGATACCCCGCGAAACCGAAAAGCCCAAAAAGCTCACCCGCGCCCAGAAAAAAGAAATTGATGCCGTTCTCCGCAAGTACAAGGGTGACGGCAAGCCCCGCACGGCACAGGCCACCATCCCGTATGAGGCCATCTACCCGGACGGTGTGTGCCGCATTGACCGACGCACGTTCTCCAAGTGCATTGCCTTTGAGGACATCAGCTATCAGCTGGCCCAGCCGGAAACGAGGACCGCCATCTTTGAACACCTGTGCGACCTGTACAACTATGTGGATGCCTCCATCCATGTGCAGCTTTCGTTTCTCAATCGCAAGGTTGACCCGGTGCAGTACGCAAAAAGTTTTGAGATCGCACCGCAGGGGGATGATTTTGACGACATCCGCGCCGAGTACACCGCCATCCTGCAAAAGCAGCTTGCCAGCGGAAACAACGGCATTGTCAAAACCAAGTACCTGACCTTCACCATCGAGGCAGACAATCTAAAAACCGCACGGGCGCGGCTGACCCGCATTGGTCTTGACCTGCTGGGCTATTTCAAGACCATGGGCTGCGTGGCGCACGTCATGGACGGACAGGCGCGTTTGGAGGTGCTGCACGGCATCTTCCACCCGGACGGGGAACCGTTCCGCTTTGACTGGGACTGGCTGGCGCCCTCCGGCCTGTCCACCAAGGACTTTGTGGCACCGTCCTCCCTCTGCTTCGGTACGGCCAAGACTTTTGGTCTGGGCGGCAAATATGGAGCTGTGAGCTTTTTACAAATCCTTGCGCCGGAACTTTCGGATGAAATGCTGGCCGATTTTCTCAAAACGGAAAGCGGCATTCTCGTCAATCTCCATGTGCAGGCCATCGACCAGACCGAGGCCATCAAAACCATCAAGCGGAAGATCACAGACCTTGACGCCATGAAGATTCAGGAGCAGAAAAAGGCTGTCCGTTCCGGGTACGACATGGACATCCTGCCCAGCGACCTTGCCACTTACGGCGAGGACGCCAAAAAGCTGCTGAACAAATTGCAGACCCGGAACGAACGGCTTTTCATGCTGACCTTTCTTGTGCTGAATGTGGCCGACACCAAGCAAAAGCTGGGCAACGATGTGTTCCAAGCCGCAGGTGTGGCACAGAAGTATAACTGCTCGCTTGTCCGGCTGGACTACCAGCAGGAACAGGGCCTTGTGTCCAGCCTGCCGCTGGGCATCAACCAGATAAAGATTCAGCGCAGCCTTACCACCTCCAACGTGGCGGTGTTCGTGCCCTTTGTGACGCAGGAGCTTTTCCAGAGCGGCGCGGCCATGTACTACGGCATCAACGCAAAATCCCACAACATGATCATGCTGGACCGCAAGCAGGCCCGGTGTCCCAACGGCTTGAAGCTGGGCACGCCCGGCAGCGGCAAATCCATGAGCTGCAAGTCCGAAATCGTCAGTGTGTTTTTAACGACTGCTGACGATATTTTTATTTCAGACCCAGAGGCCGAGTATTATCCGCTGGTCAAGCGGCTGCATGGGCAGGTCATCAAACTTTCGCCCACCAGCAAGGACTATGTGAATCCGCTGGACATCAACCTGAATTATTCCGAAGATGACAGCCCGCTGGCCTTGAAGTCGGATTTTGTGCTGTCGTTCTGTGAGCTGGTCATGGGCGGTAAAACAGGTCTGGAAGCGATTGAGCGCACCGTGATAGACCGTGCCGTGAAAGCCATCTACCGCCCCTATCTGGCGAGCCCCTGCCCGGAGAATATGCCCATCCTCTCCGATTTGCACCAAGCCCTGCTCGACCAGCACTTGCCGGAAGCGGACCGGGTAGCGCAGGCATTGGACCTGTATGTGTCCGGCTCGCTGAACGTGTTTAACCACAAAACGAATGTGGACATCCACAACCGGCTTGTGGCCTTTGACATCAAAGAACTGGGCAAACAGTTAAAGAAATTGGGGATGCTCATTATCCAAGACCAGATATGGGGCCGCGTTACCCAGAACCGCAGCCAAGGCAGGGCTACATGGTATTTTGCAGATGAGTTCCACTTACTCCTGAAAGAAGAACAGACCGCCGCGTACAGTGCCGAGATTTGGAAACGCTTCCGCAAATGGGGCGGTGTGCCCACGGGCGCCACCCAGAATGTGAAGGACCTTCTTTCTTCCCCGGAGATTGAGAACATTCTGGAAAACAGCGACTTCATCACGCTGCTGAATCAGGCATCCGGCGACCGCAAAATCCTTTCGGAACGGCTGAACCTCTCCGCAGACCAGCAGAAGTACATCGACAATTCGGAACCGGGCGAAGGACTGCTGATTTTTGAAAATGTGGTGCTTCCGTTTTCCAACCCCATCCCGAAAAACACACAGCTCTATAAGATCATGACCACCCGGCTCAGCGAGGTGGTGGAGCTATGAGCTTAACACATTTCAGCTTGTTTTCCGGCATCGGCGGCATCGACCTTGCCGCGGAAGCAGCGGGGTTTACCTCTGTCTGTCAATGCGAGTGGGCGGCCTTTCCCGCCGCTGTTCTGGCAAGCCACTGGCCGGAGGTGCCCCGTTTTCAGGACATCACCACTGTAACAAAGGAGGCTTTCTTTGAAAAAACAGGACTTCGCACCGTCACCCTCATTTCAGGCGGCTTCCCGTGCCAGCCGTTCTCCACCGCAGGGCGGCAGCGCGGCTTCCACGATGAACGCTACCTGTGGCCCGAAATGCTGCGGGTCATCCGGGAATTGCAGCCCCGTTGGGTGCTTGGAGAAAATGTTGCTGGCTTCCTCCGTATGGGGCTCGACAAAACGCTCATTGACTTGGAGCTGGCAGGTTACGATGTTCGGGTTTTCGTATTACCTGCTGCTGCCGTTGGCGCGTGGCACGAGCGGAAACGAGTATTCATCATCGGTTCTTCTGCCAACACCTCTTGCCAGCGACACCGGGGATGTGGGCAAGGGGCTGGACATCCAAATCTCTGCGAATGGCAGTTACCGCAAGATGAACAAGGATGGCAAGGCGTGGACGGCGCGGCTTTCCCATGTGGTCTACCGGATGACCCCCACCACGCTGGAAAAGCCCTACCTCAACCCGGACTGGGTAGAGTGGCTGATGGGGTTCCCGCGCAAATGGACGGACATTCCCTTTGGGCCGAAGAACCCGCCGACATCCCGCGCCTGACCGAAGATGTGCCGAACCGCAGCAAGCGGATGAAAACACTGGGCAATGCAGTTTCGCCGCCGCAGGTGTTCCCGATTCTCAAATACATTGCGGACATTGAAACGGGCCGCTGTCCGATGGGAGGTGAAGAACTTTGAAAGAATTGCAGGCAAAAGCCAAAGTCACCCAGACCATGACCCGTGACGGTCTGGTGGTGGAAAATCAGGCGGACGGTACTGTGGAGAACATTTCCAGCCGGGAGGCGGAACAGGACTACTCCACGGATGCCGAGGGCAAGGCTGAAAAAATCTTAGAACGGGTCGAGGACATCAAGGACAAGCACAAGGCAAAGAAAAAGGCCAAGCAAGCTGCGGAAACTGCCGAAAGCGAAGATGGCCTGCACCGCTCTGCTTCCCGTCTGGAACTGACCGAGGAAGAACGGGCAGACCCGGAATTACAGCCGTATATCCACAAAGCGGGGGCAAAAGCCGACAAGCTGGATGCGGCCCGCGCTGCTTTGCCGAAAAAACGTGTCCCGGTCAAGGAAAAAATCTACGATGCCGCCAGCGGCAAGGCAAAATCCACCCTGCGCTTTGAGCAGCAGGACAAAGGCCCGCCCAGCCTGAAACCAAACCCGGCCAGCCGCCCGCTATCGGAAGCGTTGCTGTTCGCTCACGGAAAAATCCATGAAGTCGAACACGAAAATGTGGGTGTGGAGGGTGGCCACAAGGGTGAAGAACTTGTGGAGCATCAGACCGCCAAGGTCATCCGCAGCGGCATCCGGCACCACAAGATGAAGCCCTACAAGGCCGTGGAAAAGGCAGAGCGTCAGCTCATGTCTGCCAATGCAGAATACTTTTACCAGAAATCCTTGCGGGACAATCCACAAATTGCACAGGCGGCCAGCAACCCCATTTCCCGGATGTGGCAGAAACGGCGTATCAAACAGCAGTATGCCAAAGCTGCACGGCAGGCCGGACAAGCCGCCGCGCAGGGTGCAGCCGCCACCGCAGAGAACGGTTTCCGGGTAACAAAGCTGGCGGCCGAGGGCGGCGAACGGGTAGCCGAATTTGCGGCCCGGAATTGGAAAACCATTCTGATCGTGGCGGTGTTCAGTCTGCTGGCTCTGCTCCTGATAACAGGGTTGCAGTCCTGCACCGTGATGGCGGGCACCGCTGGAACCGGCGTGACGGCATCCTCTTACTTTTCCAAGGACAAGGATATGCTGGGTGCAGAGAAAGCCTACGCCAAGCTGGAACAAAAACTGCAACGGTATCTCGACACCTACGAGGCCACCCACAACTACGATGAATACCATTTTTATCTGGACGAAATCGAGCATGACCCCTATGTGCTGATCTCGATTTTGTCCGCGCTGCATGACGGCGTGTTCACACTGGCCGAGGTGCAGGGCGAACTTGAAATGCTCTTTGAAAAGCAGTACATCCTGACCGAGACCGTGACCATGCAGATACGTTACCGTACAAAAATGATGGTCATTATTGGCCCGTATGGTGTGCCGCAGGTTATCACCTACCAAGAACCGTATGAATACTACATCTGCACGGTCAAGCTGAAGAACAAAGATTTGTCCCACCTACCCGTGGAAGTGCTGACCGAAGAACAGCTCAGTGCCTATTCGCTCTATATGCGCACACTGGGCAACCGGCCGGATTTGTTCGGCAAAGCGCAGTACCCCAATGCGTCCACCATCAAGCAGCCCACCTACTACGATATTCCCCCGGAAGCACTAAAGGATGATAGGTTTGCCGCCATGATGGAGGAAGCCACGAAGTACATCGGCTACCCGTATGTGTGGGGCGGCAGTTCGCCCAGCACCAGCTTTGATTGCAGCGGCTACATTTCGTGGGTGCTGAATCACTCCGGCTGGAACGTGGGCCGCCAGACCGCACAGGGCCTTTACAACCTCTGTACTCCTGTTTCGACGGCGCAGGTCAAACCGGGCGACCTTGTGTTTTTCAAGGGAACCTACGATACCCCCGGCGTGAGCCATTGCGGTATCTATGTAGGCAATTCCATCATGCTGCACTGCGGCGACCCTATCTCTTACACAAACCTCAACTCAAAATATTGGCAGGAACATTTTTACAGCTATGGGCGTTTACCGTGACGCCAGAAAGGATTTTGTATGGCAAAAAGACTTTCCCGCATTGAGCGCGACATCGAACGGCTCAAAGAAAAAATCAGCGAATACCAGCAGCAGTTGAAAGAACTGGAATCTGCAAAGACTGAACAGGAAAACCTGCAGATCATTCAGCTGGTGCGCAGCATGAACATGAAGCCGGACGAGTTCGCGGCCTTCCTGCGCAGCGGTGCGTTGAATGCTGCACCCACCGCCACCCCGTACCACAAACAGGAGGATGCCGCCGATGAAACCTGACAACTGGAACCGCTTCGCTGCCGGACTGCTGGCTATCCTGCTCTGCCTCTGTTCGTTCTCCATGCCTGTTTTTGCAAGCGGCACTGACCCTGCCCCGGAACCTCTGCCAGAAATTGCCGAGGAAGAACCGACTACGGGCGGCATGGAGCCGGAGGGCGTGTCCATCACGCCCAAAGGCAACGCAACACTGGTGGATGATTTTTACGGCGACAAGCAGCTTATCACCGTGACCACCAAGGCCGGGAATTATTTTTACATCCTGATTGACCGCGCCAACGAGGACAAGGAAACTTCTGTCCACTTTCTGAACCAAGTGGACGATGCCGACTTGCTGGCTCTGCTGGATGAAGAACCGCAGACCGCCGAGGTCTGCACCTGCACGGTGAAATGTGAGGCAGGAAACGTGAACGAAAACTGCCCCTTGTGTGAAAAGAGCCTGCGCAACTGCACGGCCCCGGAAGCGGCGAAAAACGACATCGAAACGCCGGAGGAAAAGCCCAAGTCCAGCATAGGCAGTCTGGTTATCCTGCTGGTACTGGCTCTGGCGGGCGGCGGCGCGGCCCTCTATTATTTCAAGTTCCGCAAGCCCAAGGCCGACACTACCGGGCACGATGATCTGGACGAGTACGATTTTGGCGAGGACGAGGATGCAGACGAGGAACCGGCTGAAATCGAGATTCATTCGGAGGACGGACAGGAGGATGAAACATGAGCGTTCAGCTGGTAATTGCCGAAAAGCCCAGCGTAGCCCGCAGCATTGCCGCCGTGATCGGGGCCGCTGAAAAGCAAAACGGCTATTGGCAGGGCGGCGGGTATCTGGTCAGCTGGTGCATCGGGCATCTGGTGTCCTTTGCCGAGGCTGGCCAGTACGACGAAAAATACTGCAAGTGGAAGTATGAAGATTTGCCCATCCTGCCCCAGCCGTGGCAGTTCATTGTCCCGGACGAAAAGAAACAGCAGTTTGAAATTGTCCGCGCTCTGCTCAACCGCCCGGATGTGGACAGTGTGACTGCCGCAACCGACGCAGGCCGGGAGGGAGAACTGATCTTCCGCTTTGTCTACC
>OHGK01001529.1_pt1 | contig 12093 bp, 10 predicted proteins | sample 1567671 | NCBI WGS metagenome assembly OHGK01 (sample SAMEA3879577, study PRJEB24766) | human gut metagenome | biome: human-associated habitat; feature: feces | place: USA | collected 1985/1987 | reverse complement strand
CCTTGCACTTGTCCGTACTCGTTACCGTCGCCGCACCAGACGTCGTGATACACCAGACGTTGGCTTGCCACTACATCCGTCACCTTCAGGCAAGCATCAATGCCGCCCGCCACACCGGTGCTGACGATGCAGTCCGGAGAAAAGCGCCGTATCAGTTCCGAAGCTCCTACCGCTGCACTCACCTTACCGATGCCACATTGCGTCAAGATTACATGGTTACCGCCCAATGTACCTTCCACATAGCGGAAACTACCATCGCCCGACGTATTCTTATCCTGCAAGCGCTCCACCAACCGGCGGTGTTCGCTGTCCATTGCACTGATTATCCCTATTGTCATATCTATAATAATTTAAGCTTGCATATTATCGTTAAAGCACTTTAATCTTTTTTTGGAAAGGCAAAGGTACAACATTCTGCCGATAACGTGACAATAACAATCTGCATTTATGTATCTTTGCCACAAAAGCGAAGATAGGCTGCACCTCAACAAAACTTTTTCATGCAAGCATGAAAGTTCTGTATTCGGTTTGCACTATCTTTGCCCCACAATTGATTAATTGATAACTCATAACTTATAACTCATGAAGAAGCTTCTTCCCGATCTTATTGCCATCTTGGCATTCGTCCTCCTTTCCTTCGCCTACTTCTTCCCGGCGGATATAGAAAACCGTATTCTCTTTCAGCACGACACGGCTGCAGGAGCAGGGGCAGGACAAGAAGTCAAGGAGTATTACGAACAGACGGGCGAACGCAGCCGTTGGACAAACTCGCTGTTCGGCGGTATGCCCATGTATCAGATAGCCCCTTCGTATGACTCCACCAAGTCACTGCAGTGGGTACAGAAAGCCTACCAACTCTTCCTGCCCGACTATGTGTGCCTCACATTCATGCTGATGCTCGGCTTCTACATCCTGCTGCGCGTCTTCGGCATACCGGTCTGGCTGGCCGGACTGGGCGGTATCATGTGGGCATTCTCGTCCTATTTCTTCATCCTGATATCTGCCGGACACATCTGGAAGTTCATCACCCTTGCCTACGTGCCGCCCACCATAGCAGGCATTGTGCTCGCCTATCGTGGGAAACTGCTGTGGGGAGGCATCCTCACCGCCTTGTTCGTGGCCCTGCAAATCACCTCGAACCACGTGCAGATGTCCTATTACTTCTTCTTCGTCATCCTTTTCTTTGTGGGAGCCTACTTCGAGAAAGCATGGCGTACCAAGACATTGCCCCAGTTCTTCAAGGCAAGTGCCGTACTGATTGTAGCAGCCCTCGTCGGCATAGCCGCCAACGTATCCAACCTCTATCACACCTATGCCTACAGCAAAGAAACCATGCGCGGCAAAAGCGAACTGGTGCAGACCGGCGACGCTGCCAAGCAGACCAGTAGCGGGCTGGCCCATCCTGATGAAGATTACAGACCGTATCCTCAAGGAAGTGAAGACCGTCAACCGCGTTTGCTACGATATGTCTCCGAAGCCCAATGCGACCATCGAGTGGGAGTGAGACTGACCGATGATAATGATAGCCTCACCTTAAAAACGGTGGGGCTGTTTTTTTTATAACAAAACAACAAAGAATAGAACAATGAAACTTTTATGTATGATTGCTGTCTTTTTGTGCATCCCCTGGGTAGCCTCTGACGCACAGAAGCAGGACTGGGGAAATTTGAAACGCTATGCAGAGGCAAACAAGGAACTGGTACGGAAGGGAAAACAGAAGGACCGGGTGGTTTTTATGGGCAACTCCATCACGGAAGGATGGGTGGCAAACGATGCCGCTTTCTTTGAAGACAACGGTTATGTGGGCCGTGGTATAGGCGGGCAGACTTCTTCCCATTTCCTGCTCCGTTTTCGCGAAGATGTCATCAAGCTTGCTCCGGCGCTGGTCGTGATAAATGCAGGTACCAATGACATTGCGGAAAATGCAGGCGCTTATAATGAAGAATACACTTTTGGAAATATAGTGTCTATGGTAGAGCTGGCACGGGCCAATAAGATAAAGGTGATTTTGACGTCTGTGTTGCCTGCCGCTGCCTTTGGCTGGAATCCTTCGGTGAAGGATGCTCCGCAAAAGATAATGCAGCTGAATGCCAGAATCCGGAAGTATGCCCAGGAAAACAAGATTCCTTATGTCGACTATTACAGTGAGATGGTGGAAGGCGACAATAAGGCTCTGAACTCCTCGTATACCCGGGATGGGGTACACCCCACTCTAGAAGGGTATAAAGTGATGGAAGCCTTGATAAAGAAAGCGATAGACAAGGTGTTGTAGGAAATCTCGGTTCAGGTGGCCTATAAGAGCTTTTCTGCGTCGGGAATCATCATCTCGCCTCTGTGCAGTTCGAGCAGGCCTTTCTCCTGCATGCTGTTCAACGCTCTTGATACTCCCATACGGGTATCATTGACCACCTGAGCCAATTCTTCCATTTTTATTTTCAGTATTTTCCTGCCTGACGGACGTTCGATATGTGTCAGGATAAAGTTGCCGATACGTTTCTCAAGGTTGTCGGTGCTTTCTGCCCAAAGACGGCTGTTTAGGCTTTGGGCGCGGTTGCTGATGATATTCATGTAATTCAGGCGGAATATGTCATATTTGAACAATTCGCTCATGACGAAAGCCTTGCTGATGCTCACTGTGTGGGTCTCGGTTTGGGCGGTATAGGCCGAGACGTAGGAGGTGCTCATCCCGAACAGAGATTGTGGCTCGATGACATAAGGTGCCTGAAAATATTCCGTGGAGCTGTATGATGTATTCGCAGATGAAGTACATGAGGAGATTTCACCTTTCAATACGAATATCAGTTGACTGCATGTGTCACCGGCTTTCACGATAACTTCGCCGGCTTTATGCTTTGTAAAGCTCAGCTTGACTTTCCCCAGGATATTGGTAAAGTCTTCTTGTGCGAGTCCTTGAAAGAGTGGCAGTTGCAGTAATGTATCAAACATTGTATTCATAATGCTTTTTCTTCTTGTTTTGAAACAAAAGTAGATATTATCAAGGTGTACTGTAAACTCTTTGCCCCTCTTTTTGTTTTTTTTATTGTTTCTTAAACGTGCTATTCAATCCTTGTAGACGAATCCTCATCCTTCTCCTCTTCCTTCTTATCGTCCTCATCCTCATTGTTTTCCTCATCTTCGTCTTCCTCTTCGTCTTCCTCTCCGGCAAACGGATCGGGCCGTTGGGGACCGTATTCCATAAAGCCTATGGCGCATAGCGTGCCTGCTATGGCTCCGCTAAGGTGTCCTTCCCAGGAAGTGGTGGCTTTGGCAAATTGTGGGAACATATTCCATACCAGGCCGCCATATAGGAACGTTATCAACAGTGAAATGGCGATAAGCGGTACATGTTTGCGCAGAATGCCGCTGAAGAACAGAAAAAAAGCCAGTCCGTATATGATGCCGCTGGCTCCGATATGCCATCCCGGTTTCCCTATAAGAAAGGTAAGCGCACCGCATCCTATCCAAATGGCAAAGAAGATGTAGGGGGCTATATGCCGGTAGAAATAGAACAGACACCACATCAGGAAAAAGAGTGGAATCGTATTGGCGAACAGATGCTTGAAACTGCTGTGTACCAGTGGATGTGCGAAAATTCCGAACACGCCCCGCTGTTCCATCGGATATACTCCCAGTCGTGTGAAGTTCCAATCCATGCCTGTCTCCAAAAACTTCAAGGTGTATAAAATGAATAGCAGGAATAGGGGTATAACCGCCGCCAATGCCATTCTGCGTATATCATGCTTCATATTTCGTACAGTGATTGCTATTTTTGTACAATACTACGGAATATTTGACGAAAACCGAAAAAAAACTGACTTTTTATTTTGCCTATAAGCTTTAATTCGTATTTTTGGGCATCGCTACATGGCTTGTAGCGCATATACCGAAATAATTAACCTTTAAATAATGCACAACTATGAGTTATTTACGATTTGACAAGACCCTGATGATTAATCTGCAAGAATCTTTGCCAAGGGAGATATTGCGGACGAATAGGTCGGGAGCCTATCATTGTACAACAATTGTAGATTGTAACACACGCAAATATCACGGTCTGTTGGTGATACCGGTCCCCAACCTCGATGATGAAAACCATGTGCTGCTGTCTTCTTTGGATGAAACTGTAATTCAGCACGGTGCGGAGTTCAACCTGGGGTTGCATAAGTATCAAGGAAACCACTTCAGTCCTAACGGGCACAAGTATATCCGAGAGTTTGACTGTGAAAATATCCCCACAACTACCTATCGTGTAGGAGGCGTCATCCTTCGTAAGGAAAAGATTTTCGTACACCATGAAAATCGGATTCTGATTCGTTATACCTTGGTCGATGCCCATTCGGCAACCACACTTCGTTTCCGCCCTTTCCTGGCATTCCGCAGTGTGCGCGAGTACACGCACGAAAATGCGCAGGCAAGCCGCGACTACCAGTTGGTAGAGAATGGCATTAAAACCTGCATGTATCCCGGTTATCCGGAGTTGTTCATGCAGCTCAACAAAAAGAATGAGTTCCACTTCCAGCCTGACTGGTATCGTGGTATCGAGTATCCCAAAGAACAGGAACGCGGATATGACTTCAACGAAGACCTTTATGTGCCGGGATATTTTGAAGTGGATATAAAGAAAGGGGAAAGCGTTGTCTTCTCCGCCGGTATCTCCGAGATTTCTCCCCGCAAGCTGAAGCAGACTTTTGAGTCCGAGGTGGCCGACCGCACTCCGCGTGACAGTTTCTACCACTGTCTGAAAAACTCGGCGCACCAGTTTCACAACAAGCAGGGGGAGGAGCATTATGTGCTTGCAGGCTATCCTTGGTTCAAGTGTCGCGCCCGTGACTTGTTCATCTCCCTGCCGGGTCTTACTTTGGCCTTAGGCGAGCAAGATGAATTTGAAGACGTGATGAAAACAGCCGAAAAGGCTATCCGTGAGTTTATCAATGGAGAGCCTTCCTCTTATAAGATATACGAGATGGAGCATCCGGATGTGCTACTGTGGGCTGTCTGGGCTTTACAGCAGTATGCCAAGGAGACTTCGCGTGAAAATTGCCGGCAGATGTACGGTAATCTTCTCGAGGAGATTGTTGACTATATCCATGAACGCAGGCATGACAATCTCTTCCTGCACGAAAACGGACTGTTGTATACCAATGGCACCGAGAAAGCGGTTACCTGGATGAACTCTACCGCCAATGGCCGCCCGGTTATTCCACGTACGGGCTACATTGTAGAAGTGAATGCACTGTGGTACAATGCCCTGCGTTTTGTAGCCGATATGGTTCGGGAGGGGGGCAATGAAATTCTTGCCGATACACTGGACGCTCAGGCAGAAATCACCGGAAAGTCTTTCGTAGACGTCTTCCGCAATGAGTATGGCTATCTGTTCGACTATGTGGATGGTTATATGATGGACTGGAGCGTACGTCCCAACATGATATTTACCGTTGCCTTTGACTATTCTCCGTTGGATAGAGCCCAGAAGAAACAGGTGCTTGATATTGTGACGAAAGAACTGTTGACTCCGAAGGGCTTGCGTACACTGAGCCCCAAGAGTGGCGGATACAATCCGAATTATGTAGGTCCTCAGATTCAAAGAGATTATGCCTATCATCAGGGTACGGCATGGCCGTGGCTGATGGGTTTCTACATGGAAGCATATCTGCGTATCTATAAAGTGAGTGGCGTGTCGTTTGTAGAGAGATACCTCATCGGTATGGAAGATGAAATGACTTCCCACTGTATTGGCGCATTGCCCGAACTCTTCGATGGTAATCCTCCGTTTGTTGGAAGAGGGGCGGTGTCATTTGCCATGAATACGGCGGAAATCCTGCGTATCTTGAAGTTATTGTCTAAGTATAATTTATAATAGGAGGAACGAAGATGAAAGTTTTAATGTTTGGATGGGAATTTCCTCCCAAAATATATGGTGGTCTTGCGGTTGCTTCTTATGGAATAACTAAGGGATTAAGTTTGCAGGGTGATGTGGAAACTACTTTCTGCATGCCCAAGCCGACGGGCGAAGAAGAGGACTTCTTGAAGATAGTGGGCATGAACCAGGTGCCTATCGTGTGGCGTGATGTCGATTACAATTATTTGAAGTCGAGGCTGACGCGCAACATGACGCCGGAAGATTATTATTCTTTCCGCGACCATATTTATTCGGATTTCTCTTATATGCACGTCAATGACATAGGCTGCATGGACTTTGCCGGCGGTTATCCCGGCAACCTGCACGAAGAGATAAACAACTTCTCGGTGATTGCCGGAGTAGTGGCTCGCCAGCAGGAATTTGATATTATTCATGCCCACGACTGGCTGACGTATCCCGCCGGAGTGCATGCCAAGATGGTGAGCGGAAAGCCGCTCTGCATCCATGTCCATGCTACTGACTTTGACCGTTCACGTGGAAAAGTCAATCCTACCGTCTATTCTATGGAGAAGAACGGTATGGATTATGCCGACTGCATCATGTGCGTGTCCGAACTGACCCGCCGCACGGTTATTGAGCAGTACCATCAGAACCCCAAGAAGGTGTTTGCCATGCACAATGCCGTCTATCCTCTCTCGCAGGAATACCAGGACATTCCACGTCCCGACCATTCCAAAGAGAAGATTGTGACATTCCTGGGCCGTATCACCATGCAGAAGGGACCGGAATACTTTGTGGAAGCAGCTTCGCTGGTATTGCAGCGTGCCCGCAACATCCGCTTTGTTATGGCCGGTTCGGGAGATATGATGGATGCCATGATTAATCTGGCAGCCGAGCGGGGCATCGCCGACCGGTTCCACTTCCCGGGCTTCATGAAGGGAAAGCAGGTATATGAGGTTTACAAGAACAGTGATGTATTCGTTATGCCTTCCGTTTCCGAGCCTTTCGGTATCGCTCCGCTGGAAGCCATGCAGTGTGGGACTCCTTCCATCATTTCCAAGCAGTCGGGATGCGGTGAAATTCTTGATAAGGTCATTAAGACCGATTATTGGGACATTCATGCAATGGCCGATGCCATTTATTCCCTCTGCACTAATCCCGCTCTCTTCCAATATCTGCAGGAGGAAGGCAAGAAGGAAGTGGATGGAATCACGTGGGAAAAAGTAGGCTTGAGAATCCGCGCCCTCTACGAGGATGTGTTAAGAAACTATGGTAAATAACAAAAACAATAATAGAAATGAGAACTATCTGTCTTTATTTTGAAATACATCAAATCATTCATCTGAAACGTTACCGTTTCTTTGATATAGGTACCGATCATTATTACTACGATGATTATGCCAATGAAACCAGTATCAATGATGTAGCCGAACGCTCTTATATCCCGGCATTGAACACCCTGATTGAAATGGTGAAGAATTCCGGAGGTGCGTTTAAAGTGGCTTTCTCCATCTCGGGGGTTGCGCTGGAGCAGTTGGAAATATATGCACCGGCTGTCATCGACTTGTTGCACCAGCTGAATGATACCGGTTGCTGTGAGTTCCTTGCCGAGCCTTATTCCCATGGCCTTTCTTCTCTGGCCAACGAGGATTGCTTCAAGGAAGAGGTGATGCGTCAGAGCGCTAAGATGAAGCAAATGTTCGGTAAGGCGCCGAAGGTGTTCCGTAATTCCAGCCTGATTTATAATGATGAGATTGGTGCGATGGTGGCAGCTTTGGGATTCAAGGGTATGCTGACGGAAGGAGCCAAGCATGTTCTGGGTTGGAAGAGTCCGCACTATGTATACCATTGCTCTATGAATCCTAACTTGAAGTTACTGTTGCGTGATTTTAAGCTGTCTGACGACATCAGCCTGCGCTTCTCCAACTCCGAGTGGAACGAGTATCCTTTGTTTGCCGACAAGTACATCAACTGGATTGACGCTCTGCCGCAGGAAGAGCAGGTCATCAATGTCTTTATGGAACTCTCTGCTCTGGGTATGGCACAGCCGTTGTCTTCCAATATTCTGGAATTCCTGAAGGCTCTTCCATACTGTGCCAAGGAAAAGGGGATTACTTTCTCCACACCGACGGAAATCGTTACCAAACTGAAATCTGTTTCCCAGTTGGATGTTCCATACCCGATGTCTTGGGTGGACGAAGAAAGAGATACCAGCTGTTGGCTGGGTAATGTGATGCAGCGTGAAGCATTCAACAAGTTGTATAGTGTTGCCGAACGTGTCCATCTCTGTGATGACCGCCGTATCAAGCAAGACTGGGATTATCTGCAGGCAAGTAACAACTTCCGTTTCATGACTACCAAGCAAAGCGGTGTCGGTTTGAACCGTGGCATTTATGAATCTCCTTTTGATGCTTTTACCAATTATATGAATATTCTTGGTGACTTTATCAAACGTGTCGATTCTCTCTATCCGGTGGATATAGATAATGAAGAGCTGAATGCATTGCTGACCACTATCCAGAACCAAGGTGCCGAGATAGAGGAACTGCATAAGGAATTGGAGAAAGCACAGGCCAAGTTGGAGAAGATAAAGGCTGCAGAAAAGAAAGAGAGCAAGGCTACAGCTAAATCTGCCGCAGAAAAACCGGCAAAGGCCAAGGCTCCTGCCAAAAAGCCTGTCGCAAAGAAAACAACTAAAAAGGCTGCTGAATAATATCGGCAGCTTGTCCCATCAATCAAAAAAGCCTTCCGCTCTACAATGAGCGGAAGGCTTTTTTATGGAATATCTGTCAGTTACTTGTTGAAACTGGTGTATGTAACTTCTATTTTCAGCGGAGATTCCACTTCGCCTTTTGCATTCTCTTTCGGGCCGCCTTTTAGTTTGGCATATCCCGGCTTGAGGTCGTTTTGGATACCGGTTATGGTTTTGTTGCCGCTGCTGCTTGTACTGCTGTCATAGGTAATGGAAACCGGAATCAGCAATACCTTATCCCAGTCTTCATTTTCTTTGTTCCAAGTTTTTTCCCACTCTGTCTCATTCCAAGAACTGCCGGCCTTTTCTTTGGCGGCTTTCTTGGCAGCTTGTTTTTCGTTGATGCAAGTGGTAACCAACCGGGCTATGTTGCTGAATACATATTGATTGGTAGCAAATGCATTGTGGGTGGTTGTAAATGAGGTAATATTATCCCTGACTTTGTTCTCTTCAAAGAAGCTCTTCAACTCCTGCTTACGTATCAACAGCACGTCATTAGGAGCACTCATGCTATATTCGTAGTCACTGTTTATATTGTAATTCGTGAAAGTCAGTTTCACGGCATTCAGGGTGTCATTGGTCAGTTTGTTGTATATTGAATCGTATGGCATGATAGCTTCGGTGAAGATACCGGCAGGAGATTTAATGTAAGTGTGCTGAGGTTCGGCAGCCTTTTCCTTTATCAAATCTGAATTCAGGAACTGGTTTGCCTGGATAACCTCTTTGGTAGAAGCAAATATAGTATTTGTTATATATCTCAAGGAGTCAGTTCCGTCTTTCTTTTTTAGTGCTACACCGGTTGTGTCGTTTGTGTAGTGTGTACAAAGCTCCATTTCCAAAGCTACGTAGTCCACGTAAAGGATAGTTCCATCTCCCAAATCGCTCTTTACGTATACTCCTTTAAAGACCTTGTCTATGAAGGTGTCTGAATTCTTGAAGTATTCAGGATGTTCCCGATATACCTTTAATATTCTGTCTTCACCAAAAGTCTTCCTATCCAGCGGGAATGTTACATTGGGATAGAAAGTGTAATAACCGTTATTGTCCTTTTCAAATCTCACAGAGTCTGGAACAGACGTGTCGAAAGCTGAATAGGCCTTACGCCCGAGTAGGGATTTAGGGTCGTATTTATTGTAGTATTCTTCTGGATTGATGTTGGTATAGCGATTTTTATCCAGCTTTTTGTCCAATTCATAAATACTCATCCGGCATGCGTTCAAGGAGTCACCGAACCAACTGGAATAATAGACAGCCAGTTGTACTGAGACTACCGAGTCACCTGCCATTATACCAGTAGCTTTTGTCGGATTTCCTTCGCTGTCCCATTCGGTTTCTTTATACACTTCCGGAAGGGAGAAGTTCTCTGTACAGTTCAGCTCCGTAAGGAAACTTGTTTCGTAATAACCGAATTCCGGGTCGGAAAACTTGCCTATATAGCCGGTACTCGTTTTGGCAAATACGGAATCAACGGCAAATGAACGTGTTGTTACATTAAAAGTAGTAGTATGCGCTGACATGCCGTCAGAATCGGGCAACATACCCAGACCTAATGTACCGGTGTTGTCATCGCATCCAAAGAAAGTCAGGACTGCCAAAAGCAATGTTCCCAGGTATCTTACTTTCATAGTTTTAACTGTCTAAATCGATTTTATTTTTGTTCTGTTTCCCATACCTTGTCGTAGAAGTCATTGCAGGCTTCAGCAAAGTTCTCGGGAGATTGATATTCCAATACCGGTTTTCCGGATTCGCGGGCATAGTTCAGTACTTCCTCATTGACGTGTTCGCTTTGCTGGATAATGCCGTCGGAGAAGTCAGCAGCCAGTTTGCAAAGTGCTGTGTAGTCAATGGGTTCCTTCAATCCTGCAATATCTTTCTTGGCGATGCCTTTCAACAATAGCTTGTTAGAGAAGTCTGCGTGGAAAGGTTGTTTGAAGTCATCTTCATAAAGGGAAAATATGACTTTGGCATCTCTGAAGGAAGGTTCGTCTTTATAGGCTTTCTTGATGTACAGAGGCGCTAAAGCGGTCATCCAGCCGTGGCAGTGGATGATGTCGGGACACCAACGCAGTTTCTTCACCGTTTCCAGTACGCCACGGGCATAGAAGATGGCACGGGCATCATTGTCTTCATACTCTTCACCATTTTCGTCTGTTACCTGCAAGCGGTTCTGGAAGTAGTCATCGTTGTCGATGAAGTATACTTGCATACGTGCAGACTGGATAGAGGCAACCTTGATGATGAGCGGGTGATCGGTATCGTCAATGATGAGGTTCATGCCGGAGAGTCGTATCACCTCATGCAGCTGGTTTCTGCGTTCGTTGATATTTCCCCATTTGGGCATAAACGTTCTGATTTCTCTGCCTTTTTCTTGAATAGCCTGAGGTAGGTTTCTGCCTACGAGGGACATTTCGGATTCTGAAACGTAAGGGGTAATTTCTTGGGTTATAAATAAAACCTTGTTCGCCTTTGTCATAATAACAATGTTCTCAATTATTCTGCAAAGATATAAAAAAAATCGGGCAATAAAGCAAACGGAGCCCGTCTATAATTCCTTATGAATTGTTAACTGCTTGTTATTCAGCGAAACAGCTGCTTCTGGAATTGCCGGAAAGTGTACTGAGTTTTGCATTAATTTGCGATATTTCTTCTTTATATGCTAAATAATGGTTTATTTTGCACCGCTTTTGCGAACAACCAAGTTATTATATAACCAATTAAAATGGAAATAGTACATACTATCAAGGACTTGCAGGCCGGACTTTCGGCTTTGAGAGCCCAAGGAAAGAAGGTAGGTCTGGTACCTACGATGGGTGCCTTGCATGCCGGTCATGCCTCATTGGTGAAACGTTGTGTGGCAGAAAATGACGCTGCCGTAGTAAGCGTTTTTGTAAATCCGACCCAGTTTAATGACAAGAATGATTTAGTGAAATATCCCCGTACACCGGAGGCTGATTGCCGTTTGCTGGAGGAGTGTGGAGCGGCATTTGTCTTTGCTCCTTCGGTGGAGGAGATGTATCCGGAACCGGATACCCGCCGTTTCAGCTATGCGCCGCTGGACACAGTGATGGAAGGGGCATTCCGTCCGGGACATTTTAATGGTGTTTGCCAGATTGTGAGCAAACTGTTTGATGCTGTGCAGCCGGATCGTGCCTACTTCGGCGAGAAAGATTTCCAGCAGCTGGCAATTATTCGCGAGATGGTCCGCCAGATGAAGTATCCTTTGGAAATTGTAGGCTGTCCCATTGTCCGTGAGGAAGACGGGTTGGCTCTGAGCAGCCGCAATGCCCGTTTATCTGCCGAAGAACGCAAAAATGCACTGAGAATTTCGCAGACTTTATTTGAAAGTCGTACCTTTGGAGCCTCACATACGGTAGCTGAGACACAGAAGTTTGTGGAAGACACCATCGCAGCCGCCCCCGGATTGCGTTTGGAATACTTTGAGCTGGTGGATGGCAATACCTTACAGAAGATTACCGATTGG
>OHGK01001523.1_pt1 | contig 12106 bp, 7 predicted proteins | sample 1567671 | NCBI WGS metagenome assembly OHGK01 (sample SAMEA3879577, study PRJEB24766) | human gut metagenome | biome: human-associated habitat; feature: feces | place: USA | collected 1985/1987 | reverse complement strand
GCCCTATCATCTTCATATGCCATCTTATTTTTTAGAGACATTTACTGAATATCCCGAAAATAAATGTACCAAAAGCCAGGGGTTACTGTTGGTTCTCCATTGGCTTTTGATACATTTTGTTGTCTTTGTTCACATCATTGTTCTTTCTCTTTAGTCATTATCACGTCCGAAGGAACAGAAAATCCTATCAGTTCTGTATATTCATCCGGTTCCTTTAGGGCTAATCCTAATTTTTCATCCAGATGCCAACGAATCTTATCGGGAGATAGTAGAAGTATTTCACCGCCTGCTATTCCTTCGCCGCCGAAGTGCTTTTTCCGTTGGTCGTAAAATAAAACTCCGACTCGATTAGGATCAATGTAGTCCAAACTGGTAGCATTGTTTGAAGCCCAAAAATAGAACTTGATGTGTTCGTCCCTTTTATCCAAATGACGTGAGGTAGAGGTTATATTTAAATAGTTTTCCACAACTTTTCCTTTTACGGATAGGAAATAGCCTCCAACGAGTCCATTTGTAATCATATATTCACTTTCAACATGTCCTTTCTTAAGAACTATTTTAAAAATAGTATCATTTGACTGATATACCCATGTCCCAGTATAAGCATCTAGATTTTTTGTTGGAGCAATTTCCTTTTGGGCAAAAATAACTGTGCTTATAAAAAGCAAACACAAAATAAATTCTATTCTTTTCATGACTTTTCTTTTTATTGGTTACATTCCATATTTATAGATTTCCCATTAGAAGCTAGTTCCTGAGCATTCCAAGTCGGATTACTTTCATCAATATTCGAACTAAACATCACTGACAGACCGGAGTTATTACGATCTAAGAATTTAAGCAATCCCCCGATGCATTCATCAACTCCTCCTCTGACTCCGGGAGTATCCACTTCATAATTCCATTTATCTAGAAGTTCACCATTTCTAACTTTAGTAGCAAAAGCATTGAAATCTACCGGAGAAGTTATCATGATACTCAGACATCCAAACGTTGAAACAATTCCATAAGTAAAATTCTCTGATTTCACATATCCCTGTTGGTATCGTATAGCTAAAGCCTTTAAATCTGCCCATGAAGTAATCATAGAGCCTGTAGGGTGGGAATGGTACCATTCCATGATTTCTTTTCCTGCTATTTGATCATTTGTGAATTTGGCACTTCCTGATTCTTGTACGTTCGGGAAAATAGTTTGCTCGTCTGAAGTCTGTATAAAGCCTTGCTCCACAGTATTGCCTGCGGAAAATGTTTTTCTATACACATCTTTTATACGCGATTTAAATGCTGCGTCCTGCGACAATGTTTTAGCACGTTTACAAGGAGTAGGAGGTGTTTCAGGAGGATTTGAAGGAGGATTATATCCACCACCTCCGCCATCCATTTCGTCATCATCCAATGAAACGCAAACTTCATGATACTCAGGATGTAAATACTTGTCGCAAATTACATCGATGCCGGGCAGCCCCAGTTCATGATCCCAAACGATATCATTATGACAATTCCGCTTTTTCATCCAGTCTATTTCCGTATTACATACGGATTGTCCTCTTCCTCTTTGCAAACTCATACGGTATCCTTCCTCTGTTCCCGGAGAAATGGAGGCTGTTATTTTCCCTGATTCATATTTCCAACCATTTACCAATCCATAATTGAAATTGTAGAATAAAACTTTTCCATCAAAATCAGCTCCACGATGTAAATAAGAATTGTTTTCAAAAGAGGTGGTATGCATCAAATAATCATAAGTACCTATGAATACCATGATGAAGTTGTAAATCTCACCTGTTTCTAGATTCTTCAATATTACCATGCGTACTACATTATATATTTTATCCAAATCATCTTGTAGTTCATATTTTTCTTTTGTCTCGTTATCCATAAAAAATGTACTACCGCTTGTCATTAGAGTCGTTTCAACTACCTCTAAATCTCCTTTTCTACTTTCTTTAGCCTTGTTCCAATTAGGCTTTGCTAGAATTCGCCCGTCAGCACTTAAGGATCTAACTGTAGTAGCTGAGGGATTGGTGGCATTATACCATTGTTCTGCTTTAGCAATGGTCAATTCTTTATTGCTGTCAAAAATAACTTCATCAGTTACATTGGAGGACCATTCATCTTGCCAACATGAATAAACTATCATACTGACAAAAACTAAAATGCCAACAATAGAAATTTTCTTTTAAGTGTTTTTCGTTTCATAGTATCTATTTTTGATTTGTGGTTAGTATGGGTTGAGAATATTTGCAATAATATCAAAAAAAGTAACTTTACAAAACCCTTAAGTAAAAAGATAGTTATTAGAGAGCCTTTATTTAAAAGCCTTCGGCTTCGAAGCTATCTTTTTTCGAAAGTATCTGTAATAAGCGTTAGTGCCCCATCTCCGGTAATATTACAAGCTGTTCCGAAACTGTCCTGTAATGCAAAAATCGTAAGTAGTAATGCCGTTCCGGCTTCATTAAAGTGAAGAACAGAGATGATTAGCCCTAAAGAGGCAAGTACTGTTCCCCCCGGTACTCCCGGTGCACCGATGGCGAATAATCCTAATAACAGGATGAATAAAGTAATTTGTAATATACTGGGCATACTTCCATAAAGCATTTGGGATACAGTGAGTACAAATACGGTTTCTGTCAGGATAGAGCCGCATAGGTGTATATTGGCGAATAAAGGTATCGTCACATCACTGATTTCTTTTCGAAGGATAGGGCTTTTGCGGGCACATTCCAACGCCACTCCCAGCGTAGCTGCTGAAGACATTGTACCTAATGCTGTGAGGTAAGCAGGACCATAGTATTTCAATACCTGCCAACTATTTTTTCTTGAGTAAACAGCTGCAATGAAATAAAGCAATGACAGCCAGATGAAATGACAAACAATAACAACTATCAATACGGAGAGGAATACCGGTAACTGCTTCGTAACAGCTCCCTGATAGCTAAGAATGCAGAAGTTAGCGGCAATAAATACGGGAAGTACGGGAAGCAGTACTCTTTTTACCAATTCAAGTACCATCTTTTGAAAAGTATCCAGTAGTTTTGATATTTCATCCGATTTACCCCAAGCAGTAGCAAGTCCTATTAAAGCTGCCAGTACAAGGGCCGTCATAACATTCATGACCGGTGGAATATCTATTTTTAGTAAATTTTCCGGCAATGCTTTCAGTGTATTGGCATCATCGGCTATATGCAGAAAAGGAATCACATTGTAACCTACGGCTGCTCCGAAAAAAGAGGCTCCGATAGATGATAGGTAGGCTATGCCGAAAGCGAATAAAAGCATCTTTGATGCATTGCTGCGCAAATGGGCAATAGAGGGGGCTATGAATCCCAGAATAATAAGGGGAACCAGGAAAAATATAATCTGTCCCGTGATGTGCTTTATACAGATAACGACTTCCAGCACTGCGTCATTAACAACAAAGCCTGCCAACAGTCCGATAATTACGGCAATAAGCAGTTGTACGATAGTATTACTTAGAAACTTTTTCATATATTTTTTTCAGTTAAACGATGAATATCCGGAAAAAGTTTGCTGTATAGGTATGTTATTTCATAGCTTGAACAAAGATAGAAAAATAAAATAGAATGCCGTATGAAAAATAGAAAAAGACGGGAAACATCACGCTCCCCGTCTTATGAAATCTTTTTGCCTTATGCTAATACCTTGATTAAGTGAAACATTTAAAAATCTCTCTTATAAATAATAGTTGTTACTGAAATATGAATTAAAAGTTGTTTTTACCTGTGTCCCACCATAGCCGTGTACCGCCATTGTCTGCACCACCAAGAGCCGTACACAGATTTTTATACTGCTCAGGATCTTTTTTGGCATCATCTTGTGAGAAGGGGAGGCGGCGAATCATGATGTCTGTATCAATTGTACCATTGCTGTTGTTGGTTTGTACTTTGAATAATTTCGGATATCCGGTACGGCGCTGTTCTGCCCATGCTTCCATGCCTTCTGGCCAGCAAGCAATCCATTTTTGAGTGATAATTTTTTCAAGTTGTTCTTCTTGATTAACTGCATCGTCAAAATTGGGAGTGGTGGTTATTAATGCTTTCATGTCTTTTCCGGGGCCTGCTGCGTAATTAATGTAATCTGTCGGTTTACCTTTACTTGTCAGATATAGGCTTGCATCTCCGGCGCCCCATTGGTTGAATGAAGTTTGGACACCGGTTTCATAACATTGCTTTGCGCTTTCGTTTTTCGGATTGATACCTCGTAAAGATGCTTCAGCACGTAAGAACCAAGTTTCTGCTGCTGTCAGAAGAACGGCGGGTGTGGATGCTGTGATTGTTTGGGTGTTGATAAAGGAATAGCTTTGGTAATAATTGGGGTCACCGTCCTTGGCATATACTCCTTGAGGTATTCCTAGATATTCCTCTGTATGCTCTGCCAATGTCGCCGGATTATAATATATACTGATGCGTGGATCTTCATAACCGTTTAGGACAGAAGCTATTGTTGCTCCCATATAGGTTTCTCCCCAACCGGCAACACCTGCTAACGGGTTTTGATACCCCTTACCGGAGATTTGTATGTTTTCATCAGAAGATTCTATGACACCATAAGAGTTTTCTAATGCTTTTCGGGCTTCACTGGTAGCAAGTGACTTATTTACATTAGATACGCGCATAGCTAGACGAAGACGTAATGAATTGGCAAATTTTATCCATCTGCTGGCTGTAGGACAATTGCACATATTAATGCTTTTCACGCCATCTTCTTTGCCGCCTTCTTTCAAATAAGTATCCAATGCGTCTACAGCTTTATCCAGATCATCAAAGAATGCTTTATAAGCTTCTTCCTGGGTATCAACAGAGTTTGTTTCGTTTTTTCCGAATTTAGAATAGACAATAGGGCCATAAGTATCAGTTATACGGTGCATGGCTTCTACTTTTAAAACAAGGGTTGCACCATAAAAATGTTTGTATTTGGCTTCATCTTGTGTAATTAATGTTGATTTATGGGCTACTGGAAATATATAATTATAAGTATAATTCCACGCACTGGCTGTCCATCCGGCCTCTAATGCATATACTGTATTTTTATCGCTGAATTTGGAGGCAAAATCATGAAAATATCCTGAGAACATATCATGATTCAAGTTTTGGAATGTCTGCCAAGGCCAAGTGGTGCCTTCTCCCCAGTCGTAGTTAAAATAAATACCTTTTTGAATTGTCTCAAAGTTAGTAGTGTATTTTTGGAAATCATATTCTTTTACAGTATCATTAAAACTACCGTTGATTTTATTGTCAGATTCGAATCCGTCTGTGCATGAGGCTAAACTCAGAAGGCTTCCCACGCATAAAATTGAAATATATTTTGAACTTTTCATAATGTCTTTGTTTTAAAATTAGAATGTAAATTTAACGTTGAAACCAATATTACGTGTAGTCGGCATGCCGAAAACATCAACGCCCTGCAGAGTATTACCTACTGATAAAGTTGCATCCGGGTCAAATGGAGCATCTTTGTACAAAAAGAATAAGTTACGTGCAACCAATGTGAGATCTAATCCTTTGATGAATTTGGTTTTGGCAAGGAGGGTTTCCGGGAATGAATAGCCTAGTGTCAATTCTCGTAAGCGTACATTCGTTGCATCATACATATAGTATTCTGAGATGCCGTTACGTCCTCCGACTGTACCATAGAAGTTAGGAACATCTTTGAATTGGATGCCTTCATATTCCACATAACCGTGATCACGGGATTCTCCGGATTCTTTGCTGACTCCCATTGCGTCAAGATGTGCTTGTGTCAATGACATGACATCTCCTCCGATACGTGCATCAATCAAGAAATACAAAGTAAATCCTTTGTAAGTAAAGGTATTGCTCCATCCTAATAAAGCATCAGGATTAGCATTGCCTAGTAAAGTATTGTTACCTGTTACTTTGATTGGATTTCCTGTCTCGTTTAATTTAATCTTACCATTTTCATCTCTTTCGAATCCGTTTCCATAAATATCTCCCAGTTTTCCACCTTCTTTTACCCACATGTCATAAGCCATGGAGAATCCTTCAGAACCGTAGCGGAATGATTTATAGTCCTTGTGTAAGGAAACAACTTTGTTTCTGTTCATGGACATGTTTACAGCGGTTTTCCAACGGAAATTTTCATTCATAAAAGGAGTACCCTCTAGTGTCAATTCGATACCAGTGTTACGAATTTTACCTGCATTGATATAACGGAACGCATAAAGTGAACCAGCCGGATTGGCTACTCTTAACAGTTGGTTTTTTGTATCTGTACGATACCATGTAAAGTCAATTCCGAAACGATTATTGAAAAACTTCCATTCTGTACCGAATTCAATGGAAGTACTGATTTCCGGTTTCAAATCACCACGTTGTTCTATATCGTTTGTTTGGATACTTCCACCACATTGAATGATATCAGCTAAATTGGTGATGCCGATGGGAAGGTCATTGCCGACCTGTGCAAATGAACCACGGAATTTTGAAAAATTGATCCATTCCGGTAGTTTGATGCTGTTGCTCATAATCCAAGTCAAACCTACTGACGGATAGAAAAATCCATTTTTCATACTTTCTGTGTTTGCCAGGGTGGAAGACCAGTCATTACGTGCTGTAATATCTAAATAAATAGCATCTTTCCAACCCACTTGTGCTGTACCAAATAAAGATTGTATAGTACGTTTCGCATCAATTGTTTGGTTGATATATCCCTTTGAAGAGAATATAATATTGGAAACGGTAAATACATTAGGACGATATAAAGATGCTGTTTTGGAGTCGATCATTAAAGAATTGGCTTTGCTGACGTTAATGCTGGTTCCTAATGCGGCATTGATGGAAAAATCACCAAAGGTTTTGTTGAACATGGCCATGAAATCACCATATACTTGGAAGTTTTGTTCATCCGACCATACATAGCGTCCGTTAGGTAACCCTGTTTCATCATTTTTTCCGGCAATGTTTGCTGCTGTTGATGCATACATCTTGTTGTCAAACTTATCACTTACATAGTCTACATTCCCGCGTGCCTGGATACTTAACCAGTCAGTTGCTTTTATATTTGCACTGATAGAAGCTAATGCACGGTAACGTTTACTCTTGTTGGTCACACGATTTTTTATCCAGTACGGATTCTGATCCCATTCGCTGAATGAGCCGTCTTCATTTTTTGTATACCAATTCTGTAAGTTCATATTGCGGTCAGTATCGAAAACTTCAAAGTTTTCAGCGTAGGGAGCCAGATCGGCACCACGGGGAAAAGAATACAAGCCAACCAGCGGATTCAGATAATAACCACCTCCGGCAGGAGTATTACGGATAGTTTGTGTCATCAAACTGGCATTTCCGTCCAATTTTAAACGATCATTAAAGAAACTGGCTGTTTCACGGAAAGTAATATTGTGCTTTTGAAGCTTATTTGAGTCCACGATACCTGTCCCCCGGGTATTGGCATAAGAAAAGTAAGTTTGCATTTTGTCATTACCTGTTTGGAAGGTTAAAGAGTTGATGGCTGTAATACCATTGCCAAACCAATTACCTACGTTATCATAGTCTGTCAGATTTCCTTTGTCGCCCCAACTGCTGGTACCATCGGCAGTTTGTCCATAATTGTTTTGAAATTCCGGCAGGCTGACAGCATGGTCTACTGTCAGGTTAGAGGAGAATGTAACTCTTGACATACCGGCTTTCCCTGATTTTGTAGTAATTAAAATAACACCGTTGGCAGCTTGGGAGCCATAGAGAGCAGCGGCAGACGCACCTTTTAATATACTCATACTTTCAATATCATCAGGGTTCAAGTTGGAAACACCGTCACCAGAGTCATGGTTGACCCCGTCATTTTCACCTCCCATAACGGTGGCTGTTGATTCTGTTGTGATATTCAGCATAGGAACGCCATCTATGACATATAACGGTTGGTTGTTACCACTGGCGAATGCTGAACGTGCACCACGGATAGATACTTTTGCCGAACCTCCCAGACCGGATGAACTCTTTGTTATTTGCACACCGGCAGATTTACCGGCTAATGAATTGATCATATTAGCGTCCTTTACTTTATTCAGTTCGTCACCATTCAGTTGCTGAGTGGAATAAGTTAAAGAGGCTTCTTTCTTTTTAATACCCATAGCGGTTACTACAACAGTTTCCAGTTTCAATGCATCATCTTCCATTTTAATGGTAAAATTAGTCTTTCCGTTTACTGGAATTATGACTTTTTTATAACCGATATAAGATATAACCAGTTGTGCATCAGCCGGAACTTCTAACGTAAAGTTACCGTCAATATCGGTAATTGTACCGTTAGTAGTACCTTGTTGAATAATGTTTGCACCGATAATTGCTTCACCTTGCATATCAGTTATAGCACCTTTAACAGTGATTGTATTTTGCTGTTTTACTTCCTCACGGGCTATATTGCTTTCTTTTGTCAAAACAATGTTTTTACCTTCCATAACATAAGTGATACCAGTTCCGGAAAAAACTTCATCTAGAATTTCGGATACGGCTTTATTTTTTGCGTTGATTTTTACCTTGCGGCTTAGATCTACATTTTTCTTACTATAGACAAACAGGTAATTAGTTTGTGATTCGATGGCAGAAATCAATTGGGCTACCTTCATGATGTTGGTATCCAGACTGACTTTGGCGTTCTGAGAGTGTACATCCATACTGAATGCGCTGAATGCTGTGGTTAACAGAAGAATTAAGGTGATCTTCATAGTTCGTAATATTTGTTTAAAAGCTAAACTTTTTGGGCATAAGTACCCTTCCAAAGAAATTTTTCTCATATCTTTGTAATGTGTTAAGTTAATAAATTTGATTAAGGTCAATTGTTAGCTGTCGAATCGGGGAGTATGGGGGTACTTTCCGATTCTTTTTTCAAAGGTTTTTATGTAATCATAACAGTTCATTTTTTAAGGTTAAACTTCTATTGTGATTTTATTCTATGGTTATCTTGTTATGTTCGTTATCAATATTGTATTTAAACGGATGGTCTTTTTGTATAACTTTTAGTATATGCTCTATGCCGTCCAAATCTTTGAATTTACCAGTGCAGCGGTAGTTCTCTAAGATTTTAGGATTCTTCACTGTTATCTTATAATTATAATATAGAGCAATCTTGTCCAGTAACTCTTTAAACGGAACATCATCGAAATAATAAATGCCTTGCATCCATGCCAAAGCATTGTTACTGCTCATTTCGCCCGTTTTGTATTTGCCGTTTTCCATTGAGAAATACTTTCCTTTTGTCAGGCTGGTAATTGGCTTTTCTTCTTTTGCATTGTTGGTAAGCAAGTTGATGGAACCTTCTATCAGTCTGGCTATAAAGCTGTTTGAACCTTTATAGGAGCATACATCGAATTTTGTTCCGGTGACTTGCACCTTTATGTTTTCTGTCTGCACATAAAAAGGAATCTCCTTATTGTGTGCCACCTCGAAATAGGCTTCTCCGTCTAACGTGACTTTACGGTCTTTTTTACCGAAGTTTTCATCATAAGTTAGTGTGGTTTGGGAATTCAACCATACTATAGAACCGTCAGGAAGATCCATCTGTGCACGTTGACCTGCTGGAATACGGATGGTTTGTGACAATTGTTGTTTAGGTTTATGCATATGTGGCAAATCCATTACAAAAACAATAGCCAGCATGGCGGCAATGGCAATCAGTGGGTACAGGTACAGATGCCCTTTCGGTTTCCGTTGTATGTTCGAACCGTCAGAAAAAAGGGTGACATCAAACAGCATTCGCTCTTTTAGAAAGTGTTCCTTGTTTTCTACACTGCTTTCTACCCATTCCACAATCTGGTTTTCCTCTTTTTCGGTGGTTTCTCCTCTGAAATATTTATGTAGCAATTCGGTTTTCATTCTTTCTGCATTTTGTATATAGAACAGGATAGCTGGAAACAACCCTAGTGGAAAAATGATTTTTTTTTCGATTTTCTCAAAAAAAGTGCTTTTTATCCTCTTTTTTCATTTCAAGTAAAATTATTACCCCCCTGACACACTGCTAATAAAAAATATTAGTAACTTTGCAACACCCAAAATAAGCGAGATTGTATTTATACACTATAAACAAAAATAAGAGATTATGATGACAATTGACAAATTCAACTTTGCCGGTAAAAAGGCAATTGTCCGTGTGGACTTCAATGTACCTTTGGACGAAAATGGTAAAATTACTGATGATACTCGTATCCGTGGTGCTCTTCCTACACTGAAAAAAGTGTTGGCTGATGGTGGCAGCTTGATTATCATGTCACACATGGGTAAACCCAAAGGTAAGGTAAATGCTAAATATTCATTGAGCCAGATTGTCGATGCTGTTTCTGAAAAATTAGGTGTACCTGTTCAATTTGCTCCTGATTGTGCGAAAGCCGGTGATGCTGCAGCTGCTTTGAAACCGGGTGAAGTCCTGTTGTTGGAAAATTTGCGTTTCTATCCTGAAGAAGAAGGAAAGCCTGTTGGCATTGACAAAGAAGATCCTGCATACGAAGATGCCAAGAAAGCGATGAAGGCTTCTCAGAAAGAATTTGCCAAGACTTTGGCTTCTTATGCTGATTGCTATATCAATGATGCATTCGGTACTGCTCACCGTAAACATGCTTCTACAGCCGTTATCGCTGACTATTTCGATGCGGACAACAAGATGTTGGGTTATTTGATGGAAAAAGAAGTTCAAGCTGTTGATAATATCCTGAAAGATATCAAGCGCCCGTTCACTGCTATTATGGGTGGTTCCAAGGTGTCTACTAAGATTGGTATCATTGAAAACCTGATGGATAAAGTGGATAACTTGATTCTTTGCGGTGGTATGACTTATACTTTTGCAAAAGCTCAAGGTGGAAAGATTGGTAATTCTATCGTAGAAGATGACAAATTGGATTTGGCTCTTGATATCATTGCTAAGGCTAAAGCTAAAGGTGTGAATTTGGTATTGGGCTCTGATTGTGTGGCTGCTGATGCATTCTCTAACGATGCTCATACTCAGGTTGTTCCTGCAAATAATATTCCTGACGGATGGGAAGGTTTGGATGCAGGTCCTGAAACTCGTAAATTGTTTGCTGCTGCCATTGAAAATGCCAAGACGATTCTTTGGAACGGTCCTGCCGGTGTTTTCGAGTTCGATAATTTCACTGGTGGTTCACGTGCAATTGCCGATGCTATTGCCAAGGCTACAGCAAATGGTGCATTCTCCCTCATTGGCGGTGGTGATTCCGTAGCTTGCATCAATAAGTTCGGAATGGCTGACCAGGTATCTTACATTTCAACAGGTGGTGGCGCTCTTCTTGAGGCTATCGAAGGCAAGGTGCTTCCGGGTGTAGCTGCAATTGAGGCTTAATGTATGTTTCCGCTCCGCAGGAGCCCATAACTGTTCCGGGTGCGCAGTGTTGCATCGGTTGGGAGCAGGAATGGGGCGGGAAAGGCGGATATTAGAATAGCGAAAGGGCGGTGCATCTCTGCATCCGCCCTTTCTTTTCGTTATTGTAGAAACCATTTTTTATCTGATTATTCATCCAAAAAAGCTGATAGGTTGATGAATGCATTTCGTTCATTCCTTTTGGGAGTATCCGTATCTGCCGTGTGTTGGGTCTCGTGTCAAGAGGAGAAGAGTCCTGCAGTATCGGATTTCGAGTTGGGAGTTGGTGGCGCAGACACGGTGAATTTATCTTCCGACTCTTTGGTTCTTGATGCTGATTCCGATGCTTTGGTCCTTTCTTTGACGCCAACGGTCAATAGTCTTCCCGTTTATTACGCGGAGCGTTCCGGCATCTTCCGTGCTTTGAACGTAAAGGTCAAATTGCGGACTTATCGCTCACAATTCGACTGTGACACCGCATTTTTGGGTTCTACGGCAATAGGTGGTGTGTCGGACCTTGTGCGTTTGCATTATTATGCCGACGCCGGGAACAATTTGAAAGCCGTGTCGGCCACCGATGGCACTTGGCATTTGATGGCCAGTCGGAAGTTGCGATTGAAGAGAACCGTACAATTGAAAAACCGGATGGTGAGCGTTGCACGCTTTTCTGCATCGGATGCTTGTAGTGAGAATGTTCTGAAAAAAGTGGGACTGACCTATTTGGATGTATTCCGTCCACAAGTCAACGACTATTATTTGCGTG
>OHGK01001518.1_pt1 | contig 12142 bp, 9 predicted proteins | sample 1567671 | NCBI WGS metagenome assembly OHGK01 (sample SAMEA3879577, study PRJEB24766) | human gut metagenome | biome: human-associated habitat; feature: feces | place: USA | collected 1985/1987 | reverse complement strand
CCAGACAGTAGTTGTTATGGTACACCCTGCCCGATTTGTCCGTATAGTCTACGCGGACATATACCGTTCCTCTATCTGCCCCCTCCAGCAGCTTGGCAAGCGGTGCGGAAAAACAGACACGGCTGTCATTACCGGAAATGCCGACAGATTTGTCCCAGTGATAAACCACAGTGCCGTCGAACCGGCAGACCTGGAGCTGCAGCCGGCCGGAAGTATTCTCCAAGCGGTCGGACACTGCATATACTTTCAAATCATCCCCCTCCACTACCGGAGAAATCAAGATGTCATCATAGGCCTTGCGGACATAATAGTGCTGCGCCTTCCAGCGTCCGTAATAGTCACGGCTCGCCCAGGAAGCTACGGGCCAACAGTCGTTGTGCTGCCAGAAAAGCGTCCCCATATTATACGGCATCTGGCGGCGGTGCGACTCGATGGCCGTCTTGATGGCATCTCCCTGCAGCACATGATTCATATAAAGGAATGCCCGGAAATCACGCGGTTTTTTATATTCATTCAACAGGTAAGTCTCAATCAGCCCGTTGGCATGGTCGCCACCACGCTGATGGGACATCATCACCTCGGAACGTATATCCCAGTCTTCGGGGTAAGGAGCATAGCGCTTGACGGAGTCGAACTCTGGAAAAGACTGAAAGCCGTACTCGCTGAAAAAGCGGGATTTCTCGCTGTCATAATCGGAAATGGGTGCTTTACCATGCCAGACACTCCAATAGTGACGGTCCCCGTCAGTAGTACCGGACATCTCTCCCTCGAATGCGAACGGAGAAGAAGGCCAATAGAAGGTTCCGGGTGCATACTCCCTGACCACCCCGGGTAAGGTGACATGATACTGCTGCCGGTACTGTGCCCAAATCTTGTCGGCATATTCCTTGTTCTGCCGTTCTATCTCGCACTTCCAGCCCCAGCCCAGCCAGGCATCCTGGCATTCATTGTTTCCACACCACAAAGCAATGCAGGCATGATTGCGCAAACGTTTCACATTGTCCACCGCCTCCTGGTGGATATTATCGAGTAGGGCGCCTTCTGCCGGATACATGCTGCAGGCAAACATAAAGTCCTGCCAAATCATAATTCCATGCTCATCACACAAATCATAGAAGACATCGTTCTCATAGATACCTCCGCCCCAGACACGCAACATATTCATGTTTACACCGGCGGCATCGAGAATCGTCCTTTTATAATTCTCGGGAGTGACGCGCGGCAGGAAGTTATCCGAAGGGATGTAATTGGCTCCTTTGGCAAAAACCGGACGCCCGTTCAGCTCTATATAGAAAGTATGCCCGTCCTTATCCGGCTGATGCACCACCTTCAAAGAGCGTATGCCCACCCTTTCGGTTTTAGAGTCCAACAATTCCCCGCCTGCAATGATATCCGTACGGAAACGGTAAAGGAAAGGCTCCCCCAGTCCATTACTCCACCACAGCTTCGGCTTGTGAAGGACGAAATCAACGGTCACCCGATTGGTGCCTCGCTTCAAATCCGCTTGCCACTCGCCAAGCACTCTTCCGGTAGCCTCGTCTGTTATCGTGACCAGCACTCCGTCCATATCCTTATCGGCATCCAGCTCCACATGTCCGGCAATCACGGCCCTGCCTGCACCGACTTCCTTCTGCTCGATAAACACATCGTTGATTCTCAAATCGCTCCAAGCCCTGATATACACCGGACGCCAGATGCCGGAGGTAACCAGACGTGGGCCCCAGTCCCAGCCATAATGATAACCCGCCTTACGGGCAAAAATGCTTATCTTCTTGTTGAACAAGCCTCCGTTTTCAGACTGGTCATTGGATGCCGGATACTGGTAAGGAAGTGCATCCCATTTGGGGACGTCTATCTTTACCGGCGAATGGAAGTACACCTTCAGTATATTATTCTCCTCCCTGATGTACTGCCTAACGGGGATAGACCAGCGGCGAAACATATTGTCCGCTTTCAGTATACATTCATCATTCAAATAAACGTCAGCGTAAGTATCCAGCCCCTCGAACACAAGCTCCATATTCTCTTTCCGCATCATGTCGGCAGCAAGGGTAAAGCAAGTTTCATAAACCCAGTCTTCCTTGTCAATCCATTGTAATCCCCGTTCGTTCAACCGGAAAAACGGGTCTTCAATAATCTTGTTCTGCAGTAAGTCCGTGTGGACTACTCCCGGAACTGTAGCCGGATACCAATTGGTCAGTCTCGCCTGCCGGAATTTCCAGCCTTCATGAAGGTTCTTTACCGCTGTTTTTAGTTTCATACGAGTGTGTTTCATAGTTTTCTTTGACTACTCTAAATTACGGATAGACAAAAATACGACATTCAAAGGATACTTTATAATATCTTCTTAACGAAACATGATACAATCCCGTACACACCTACCGGGTCAGCGTCGCTGCACATCTGCTGCAGTGTGACTGCAAACGTGTTGCAGCGCTACTGCATATATGCTGCAGTGACACTGCATATGTGTTGCAGCGCCACTGCAAAGCTGAATGCAGTAGCACTGCAAAAAGCATGCACTTGCTTTGCAGTGGCAATGCATTATCCCATCGCCTTATTATGAAAGGAGATGTCATCCAGCTTTCATTATCTATAATTAATTTACAAAGACATAGTTTCCAAGTCTTTCAAAGCAAACGGAGTACAAGCAAAAAAGGTCTACAAATCATAGATTTGTAGACCTTTACCCGCTAGTTTTCCATCTTATTCAGAACTGTTGCGGAGAGAGGGGGATTCGAACCCCCGATACGCTTTAGGCGTATACACGCTTTCCAGGCGTGCCTCTTCAACCACTCGAGCATCTCTCCTTCTCAAAACGGGCGCAAGTTACAAAAAAAAACGATATGCCTCCGTTTTCGAGTACAAAAATATTCTTTTTTTTCCGGACTATCACCATACTCAGCCCAAAAAGTGCGTCTCATCCTACAAAAAGTTTAATTTTAACCTTTCGACGGCTTCATTTACGGGCGCCAGGATACATTTTCAATACATTTTCGTATGTTTGTTCGGCAACCGTTTCCACCGGCAAACCGTAAACCTCCGCCACTTTCACCAATGTGTGTCGGATATATGCGCTTTCGTTCCTTTTGCCCCGGTGAGGAACCGGCGACAAATAAGGGGCATCGGTTTCCAGCACCACCCGCTCTATCGGAATCTGACGCAGACTTTTTAAAAGTCAGCACACCATTGATTCCTATCATGAATCCTTCGAACGAAAGCAACTCCCGTGCCTCTTCCACCGTGCCGCCAAAGCTATGGAAAACTCCTGCAACCCCTCTCGTACGAAAAGGAGTGAGCAGGTCCACCAGTTCTTTTTGTGCGGAACGGGAATGAATCATCAGGGGAAGACCGTATGACAGCGACCACTCCACTTGGCAACGGAAGGCTTCTTGCTGTTCTTTATAATAAGTACGGTCCCAGTAATAGTCCAATCCCACTTCACCGATACCTATAAAAGAATGGCCGGCTTGCAACAGTGCCTCCATACGTCCGAGCACCTCGCCATAATCCGCTCTCACCTCCGTGGGATGAAGCCCCAGCATCGGATGAAAGAATCCCGGAAACCTTGTACACAATTCCAACATGGACGTGACAGTCGTCTCATCTATATTGGGCAGAAACACCTTCTCCACATCGTTCTGCAAAGCACGGGAAACCACCTCTTCCAAATCTTCGGCAAAAACCTCATCGAACAAATGGGCATGCGTATCAATTATTCTCATCACCGACTTCCCCGTTCCTTCAAGACTTCCGATTCAACAAACTTTGCGCCATCTCCCACAACGGTTCCTTCCGCTCCTCCGGCAAATTCACCTTATCCAGAATTTCACGAGCCCGTTCAAAATAGAAACGGATTTTCTCGTCGCACAAGGCACGGACACCCATCTTATCATACAGTTCTGTTACGGCGGCTATTTTTTCTTCAGGCGCATAAGTCCCCTCTTCTTTTTCCAACCACTGCTCCAACCGCTCACGATCGGCAGGCAAAGCGCGCCCCAACGCATTAATCAGCATATAAGTCTTCTTGTTGCACAGGATATCCCCTCCTATTTTCTTACCGAAGACCGCCGGGTCGCCATATACATCCAAGTAATCATCCTGCAACTGGAAAGCCAGACCGAGATTCTCGCCGAAACGATAAAGAAGCTCCGCATCCTGCCGGGGGGCATCCCCCAGCCATGCCCCGATTTTCAGCGCGCAAGCCAACAATACGGATGTCTTCAAACGAATCATCTCTATATATTCTTCTTCGCTGACATCCGCACGGGTCTCGAATTCAATATCGTATTGCTGCCCTTCTCCTATTTCAAGGGCAGTTTCCGTAAACAATCCCATAACGTTTCCCAATTGTTCCACCGGACAACCCTGCTGCATGTAACGGTAAGCCATGACCAGCATGGAGTCCCCACTCAATATCGCAGCATTGTCGTCCCATTTCTTATGCACCGTAGCCATGCCCCGCCGCATATCGGCCCTGTCCATCAAATCATCGTGCAACAACGTATAATTATGATAAATCTCGATGGCCATGGCCTGGGAACGGATAACCTCCACCTTTTCCTTATAAAGGTTATAAGCCATCAACATCAATACCGGCCGGATTCGCTTTCCCCCCATCGAAAGGACGTAACGAATCGGCGCATAGAGTTCCGCCGGCTGACGCTCGAAAGACATTCCGGCAATCTCACCGTTAATGTAGTCTAAAAGTTCTTTCCAATTATACATAGGCTATACTTTTCACAAAAAGAGGCTGCCGTGAGCAGCCTCCTTACATTATACATCTTATTATATTATTGCAATCTGAACATCACCGGCAATGAGAACTTCACACGTACCGGTTTACCTCTTTGCTTACCGGGACTCCACTTCGGCATCATCTTCAACACGCGCTCAGCCTCTTTCGACAAATAAGGATCCGGACTACGCACAATCTTAATATCCACGATAGAACCGTCCTTGTTCACCACGAACTGAGCGTATACACGTCCCTGAATACCTTGCTCCACACAAATAGGGGGATACTTGATGTTATCGGACAACCACTTCATACAAGCTTCTTCACCACCGGGGAAGCGAGGATTCTCCTCTACGATGTCATAAATCTGGTTCTCGTCCACTTCTTCCACCACAGGGCCTACCGGTCCCGTAGCTACGGCCGTTGTCCCCGTACCCGGAGTCGTCACAATGGCTTGGTTCACTTCCTCGGAAGTTTCCACTTCCTCCTCCACCAAATCCGTTTCATTGTCCACGATATTGATGATTTCAGCGATTTTCGGAGCTGCAGCCGGGGGGGGTGCCACAACTTCGGGCTGCTGCGTGATGGGAATCATGTCCTCCTCAATCGCCGCCGTGAATACAGGTTCTGTTTCAATAACCTTCTTGTCATGCTGTGTCCACTCGAATGCGACAAACATGGCCGAAAGAGCCAAGACAAAGCCCATCAGTAATCCAGTGCCTTTCTTGCCTTCGAGATCCGCGCTCAATGATTTTTTAATTTCCATATTATATTTAGCTTTTTACGTATTCTTCATGCAAGGGCAAAAGTAGCACATTTTTTTTATATCTCATGCGCTTCGCCCCATTTTTTTTCCAATCTCACATTTTTTTTCGTTCCACACCCTAAATCGGACTTTTTCACGTTATATCTGCATAACGGTATGCCCATACGGAATTATCGCGCAAATATAATCAGATATTTCAGAAAATCCGTATCTTTGGCCACAAAATTCATTTCAGATGACGAAAAAGCTTATTTTAGCATTATATATCCTGCTTGCCGCCGCGTCGCATGCCCAAGAAAGCAACTCCGTGTTCAACTTCCTGGAAATGCCTGTGTCCGCACATTCTACGGCTTTGGGCGGACGCAATATCTCCCTGATAGAGGACGACGCGTCGCTCGTCTTCAGCAACCCCGCACTGCTCAGTTCCGTGAGCGACAAGACGCTGAATCTCAATTTCATGACTTACCTGCAAGGGTGTAACGTGGGGAGTGCGGCGTTTGTCAAGATATTGGGAGAACGTTCCACAATGGGCGTCACGGCGCAATATGCCCACTACGGCACCATGGACGAAATCACGGCCGACAACGTCACCGTGGGCTCTTTCTCGGCCATGGACATGGCTTTGAGCGGCATGTATGCCTACAACCTGAACGACCGGTGGGCCGGTGGTGCCACAGGCAAGTTCATCTATTCGAAATACGGCGACTATTCGTCTGTAGCACTGGCCGTAGACTTGGGCGTAAATTACTACAACGAGAACACGGATTTCTCGTTGTCAGCCGTAGCGCGCAACCTGGGCGGACAGGTAAAAGCATTCGGCGAAATTCACGAAAAGCTGCCCTTCTCCATGCAAATCGGTTTTACGAAAGGATTCGACCACGCCCCATTCCGCGTGTCCGTCACCCTCGTGGACCTGACACGATGGGACAAGGATTACTATTTCGCATCGGGCGAAGAGTTGTCTACAAGCAAGATGCTCATGAACCATCTGGCAGCGGGCGTGGATTTCCTGCCTACCGACTACATGTACCTGTCCTTGGGTTACAACTTCCGGAAAGCCAACGAAATGAAGGCGGCAGGCTCTTCCCACGCCGCCGGTCTTTGTGCCGGTGCGGGCATCCTGCTTTCCCGTTTCGGTTTTGGACTGGCATACGCCCAGTACCACCTGTCCGCCCCGTCTTTCGTCTTCAACGCGTCCTACCGCCTGTAAGGACAGACAAGTCCTCATTTCAGCTTATACATTATTATAATATACAGAACGACATGAAGAAAATCACGATTGCCATAGACGGTTTTTCCTCTTGCGGGAAAAGCACGATGGCCAAAGATTTAGCTCGCGAAATAGGCTATATTTACATCGACAGCGGTGCCATGTATCGTGCCGTCACGCTCTACTGCCTCCGGCACGGGCTATTCCACGGCGATGAGGTAGACACCGACCGCCTGAAAACCGCCCTTCCGCACATAGACATCGCTTTCAAGCGCAATCCCGAGACGGGAAAGCCACAAACCTATCTGGACGGGACCTTGGTGGAAAACGACATCCGTACGCTGGCCGTATCGTCCAAAGTCAGCATCGTGGCCGCACTCGGTTTCGTGCGCGAAGCCATGGTCAGCCTCCAACAACAGATGGGACGGGAAAAAGGTATCGTCATGGACGGACGGGACATCGGCACGACGGTGTTCCCCGATGCCGAGCTCAAAATATTCGTGACCGCCTCGCCCGAAATCCGTGCCCAACGCCGCTATGACGAATTGCAGGCCAAAGGTGAAAAAGGCAGTTACGAGGAAATCCTGGAAAACGTGAAAGAACGCGACCGGATAGACACGAGCCGCGCCGTAAGTCCGCTCCGTAAGGCCGACGACGCCATAGAACTGGACAACAGCCACATGACGATTTCCGAACAAAAGGAATGGCTCGTAGCCCGGTTCCGCAAAGCTGCCGGAGCGGAATAAAGAGGATTCCATACAAACATGCAAACCATTGCATACCAATAAGATAGAGTCGGCTAAAAAATCTACTGAGAATGAAAAATCAATCTCTTGAGATTGAAAAATCGTTCTGCTCCGATTGATTTTCCATTCGGAGCAGAACGAAACGACAACTTCAGCAAAACGGAAAAAGGGACTGTACGGCACAGTGTTTAAAACTTAAAGGATTCTTACAAATGAAGATAGAGATAGACCAAGGGTCGGGCTTCTGCTTCGGCGTGACCCGCGCCATCAACAAGGCGGAAGAAGAGCTGGCACGGGGAGCCACGCTCTATTGTCTGGGCGACATCGTGCACAACGGCAAGGAATGCGACCGTCTGAAAAAACTCGGCCTCATCACCATCGACCACGCCACGTTCTCGACCTTGCATCACGCCAAAGTGCTCTTGCGTGCCCACGGTGAGCCTCCGGCCACGTACGGGCAAGCCGAAACCAACGGGATTGAAATCATAGACGCGACCTGCCCTGTGGTACTTCACTTACAGGAACGCATCAAAAAGGAATACCAGGAGGGGGGCACGGAAAGCAAACAAATCGTCATCTACGGAAAGAACGGCCATGCCGAGGTGCTCGGTCTCGTGGGACAGACCGACGGCAAGGCCATCGTCATCGAATCTCCGGAAGAAGTGGACAAACTGGATTTCAACCGGGACATTTGCCTGTATTCGCAAACCACCAAACCGTTGGAGGGTTTCCGGAAAATCGTGGAATACATCGGCGCGCACATCTCTCCCACAGCCACCTTCCGTTACTACGACACCATTTGCCGCCAAGTGGCTAACCGCATGCCGCACATCCGCGATTTCGCCACGCGCCACGATGTGATTCTTTTCGTGTGCGGCAAAAAAAGTTCCAATGGAAAAGTCTTGTACGACGAATGCCGGAGCGTGAACCCACGCTCGTATCTGGTGGACGCCGCGTCGGAAATCGATTTCGCCTGGTTGGAGGACTGCCGTTCGGTAGGCATCTGCGGGGCCACGTCCACTCCGAAGTGGCTGATGGAGGAATGCGCCGAAGCCATCCGGAAGCGGATGCAACCGTAAACACACAGGACGGGGCTTCCTGTCCAGAAGAAAACCAGCCGGGACGGATGTCACACATCCGTCCCGGCTGGTTCTTACGCGCCACCTCCGCTCACCGGAGCGAGGCGAAATATTCATCGAGCAACTGTTTGGCTGCCACGAAAGAGGTTTGCCGTCCCGACAACACCATGGCTTCGGCTTCAGCCAGACGGGATACAATTTGTTCGTTCTGGAAAAAACTGTTGCGCAACTGCTCGTTGATGGTCTCATACATCCAGTATTTGGACTGCTCGTTGCGCCGGTGTTCGAAATATCCGTTCCCTTTCACAAAATCCATATAACGGTACACCATGTCCCAAATCTCCTTCACGCCCAAATTGTAAAAGCCGGAATAGGTCAGCACTTGTGGCGTCCATCCGCTTTCTGGGGCTGGGAACAGGTGCAACGCATTGCGGAACTGTGTAGCGGCCAACTGGCACTTGTCCCGTCGCATTTGTTGATGACGATGCCGTCGGCCATCTCCATGATACCGCGTTTGATGCCTTGCAACTCATCTCCCGTACCGGCCAACTGGATGAGCAGGAAGAAGTCTACCATGGAATGACAGGCCGTTTCGCTCTGTCCCACACCCACCGTCTCCACGAAAATCTTGTCGAAACCGGCAGCCTCGCATAGGATGATCGTCTCACGCGTCTTGCGGGCTACGCCGCCTAACGAACCGGCCGAGGGACTGGGACGGATAAAAGAGTCGGGATGCACGGCCAGTTTCTCCATACGGGTCTTGTCGCCCAAAATACTCCCTTTGCTCCGCTCGCTGCTCGGGTCGATGGCCAGCACGGCCAATTTGCCTCCGTACTCCTGCAACACATGGATGCCGAATACGTCAATGCTTGTACTTTTCCCGGCACCGGGCACCCCGCTGATGCCCACGCGAATGGAACGCCCGGCATGGGGCAGGCATTTTTCTATCACTTCCTGCGCCACGGCCTGATGGGCGGGGTTCGTACTTTCTACCAACGTCACGGCCCGTCCGAGTATCGTCACGTCCCCTTTCAGGATGCCTTCCACATAATCCCCTGCCGACATCTGCCGATGCCGGTACCGGCCGCGCCTCAGGTACGGGTTCACAATCGAAGGTTGGGCTACGCCGCTGTTCACGGTCAGTCCCTTATATTCCGCACTGTTCTCAGGATGTTCCATAGCCGTCATCTTTATTGCTTCACGTTTACGGTAATAATCTCTTTCGAGCGGGCAGGGTCGTTCGTAATCAACAACACGCGCGGGCTGCTCTTCACTTTATTCAGATATTTAGCCAACACCTTGACTTTCAGCTTCGCCGTCTCGCCCGGCTCGATATTCCGGTCGCTCAACCCCACAGCCAAAGCTTTATTGAAGACTTGCAAAGTCCGGATTTCGAGCGTACGCTTGCCCTTATTGCTCACAAGGACTGTCATCGACTTCTTACGCTTGCGTCCCAGTTAGCCCATGTCCAATGTGTCGGCGGAAAGCTCCATGTGAGGTGCCTGTTCCCTGTCTTTCGCCGACAAAGACGAAAAGTCGGGCAACAACACGGAAGAAACCGTAATCTCATTGTCTTCCGACACCTTGTCGCCCACCTTACGGGCCAAGTAGATGGAAGTCTGCGTCAACCCCATCTGGTGCAACTTCTCACTGTCCAACGTGAGCATGATCTTACCGATACGCCCGCCACTCAACGTCTCCGGGAAATACTGTGCCGAAAGATAAGGCGGCAAGTGCATCAGATAAGGCTTGTAACTCTTCCGCCCCATATTGACGATTTGCAGTTCCACCATCGGATGATCTCCGCGATTCACATTGTCAAATTCTATATTATTGATATTCAATCGCACATTCCCCAAATCGATGGGAAAAGAACCTGAATAGTCGGACAGCTTAGACACCACGCGCCCTTGTATATGCAAATAAACCGGCTCGTCCGAAGCATTGGTGTACACCCCAAGGTCTTTCTGGAAAACGCCCAGCATCTTGGCGTCATATATCGCTGTGATCGTACCTTCCGCTCCGGGGGCTATCAGCTCGTGCGTCCAGTCTACGGCCGTACAGCCGCATGAAGGGATGACTTCCGTGATACTCAACGGGTCAGTCCCCGTGTTGCGCAACGTAAAGTTTACTTTAGAAGGCAGTTGAAACATAATCTCACCCATGTTGGCCACATCGCGGTCTACGGCAAGCCTCCCGCCAGTATCATTCCCCAAACGCTCAGGAAGGTTCTTTTTACAGACATATTCGTACTTTCATTTTGAGACAAAGATAAGAAAAACGGCCCCATCCCACAAGGAAGGAACCGTTTTTTTCAAGGTTTCACCGGAGCTAACGTACGCAAGGCGGCTTCCATGCGGCGCACCAGGTCGCGTTTGTTCGTATCGGGCGAATAAATAAACCCTTCCGTCACCAACAAACGCCCCTGCGCAGAGTCGGGATATGCCAACGACACGAAAGGACCGCCGAGCGCCCCTTTGCGCATCTCCCACAGACCGCGCATCTCATATACCTGACGCCCGTCGGCCAACTGAACCGATCGCTGCACCACCAACGGTTCGCCGTTTTCACGTGTGGTGGTCATCCAGTTCTCGGGTGTCGAACCGGGAATATTCCGTTTCATGACCGAATCACGCAGTTCTACCCACCGTTTGGTCAACAACATGCTGCTGTCTGCTAACGGAAGACTGTAGCACACATAGTTCATGTCTTGTGTCTGACGGTCTGACGAAGCCCAGATAAACTGTTCCCCCTTTTTGACCTTAGCGATATCTGCCGGCACCTTCACCGTATAGCCGAAAAGTTCCCGCGACGCGTCGTCCACAATCTTGCTGTACTTTTTCTTCAAACGCGCTGCTTCCCACTGCATTTCCGAAGCAAGGAACAAATCGGTTATCTGCTCCCGATGGGTCATCAGAAAATGGTTGAGCGAAGCTACGTCCCGCACCTTGATGTTCACATAAGTCTGCGGCACGGCTTTCACATTATACGCCACTCCCATTTCCACGCCATCGGCTTGAGGGTCCTCACGTACCTCGATGATATTACGCATCGTGGAGTATTGCCCCGAATAATTTTCCGGAAAGATCCGTATCATCCGAAACATGGGTTCATGTTGCGACAAACCGGGCACACTGCCTTTCAACACATCTTCCAACGAATCACGGGCGCTCGTTTTCCAAAGCGAAGCATCTACAATCAACAACAACTCTCCGGGCAGTCCCTTAGACGGCCCCAACGGAGCTTTCTTTTCGCCACCGCCACAGGCGAAACACATACACGCCAGGCAAAGGGCTAAAATTCCTTGCCTCCAAAAACTTTTCTTCTTCATATTCATTTTATTTTAGGCGAGACACAAACGCGAATCCAATCCCGCAAATGACACAATCTGTTTCCATAACCACCCTGCGAATCACTCACGATCAGCCACGTACGCCGTCCGTCAGCCAGACGACTTCCTTCGCACAGTCCTTCGTAATTGGCCAGTTTCGGCCTGACCAGACGCATGCGGGTGGAAAAAGCCGCAACCGGTTTCTTTTTCAAAGCGTAGCCGGACAACCGTTCCGACGGGGTATTTTCCGGAAGTGCCGTTCCGGAACCGGG
>OHGK01001506.1_pt1 | contig 12244 bp, 8 predicted proteins | sample 1567671 | NCBI WGS metagenome assembly OHGK01 (sample SAMEA3879577, study PRJEB24766) | human gut metagenome | biome: human-associated habitat; feature: feces | place: USA | collected 1985/1987 | reverse complement strand
GTTCCAGTTCCAGTTCCAGTTCCAGTTCCAGTTCCAGTTCCAGTTCCAGCTCCAGTTCCAGTTCCAGCTCCAGTTCCAGCAGCAATTCCTCTTCCTCCCTGTCTTCCTCATCCAGTGAACCGCCCACTGAAGAAGAACCCTGCCCCTGTCCCTGCTCCTGTGATGAGGAAGGAGACGAAAACTGCGTCCAGCAGCAGCCCACTCCGGGCGACCCCGACGATGAACAGGACTGCCAGGGCAATGCCTGTGTTAATCCCCCCTCTGCAGGAGGCCCTCCGCCTCCCCCTCCTACCAGATTCATGCGCATGGCACGCTCTTCCACACCCCTTACCCCAAGCTCCAACAGCGGGCCTTCCATGCGCTACAACCACCCCATGGCATGGAGCGCCTCCTTCTCTCAAGAGGAAAGACGAGTCACCGTCAAACGCCCCTCCGGAAGCCATATCTATTTCAAGGCAGAAATGGGAAGTTCCGAGGCCTCTCCCATCGGCAGCTCCAGGAAACTGAGCTATCGGGTACGATTGCTCAATGAAGACCCCACTCCCAATACCCAGGGTACACCAGCCTACATGGACATGGCGCTTCCTTCCGGCATGATCCTGCGCTTCTCGGTAGCCACTGGAGAGGTCGTCTCGGTCACCAGTTCTTCGGGTCATGTCATCTCTGCCGAGGAGTATGCCCGCAAGGTCCAAGTGGCCTACAACCCGGACGGCTCTCTCAACAGCGTCTATTCCCGGGCTCAGGGGCTGATGCGAAGCATTCCCGGAAACAACAGCCTCACTCTGGAGTGGTACGCTCCCGGGAATGTTTCTGCCTCCCATGATGGGGAATTTGTGGTTAACGGAGAGCCCTATAAAACGGCTTTCTACGAGACTTCCCTGGAAGGAGGCGTCACGGTAACCCGCATTACCAACCAGAGGTCCGGGCAGGAACCGCGTTTCATTGAACGCCGCGAGGAAGGCAACAAGGTGAGCATCATCAAGGGGGAGGGGGACGAACGCATTGTGCGTACAATTGAACGCAACGCCTTGCCTGACTCCAAGTGGGAGCGCATTGAAACGGTCAGGGGCATCAATGATTCCCAGCCTTCCCGCAGCACGCGCACGGTGAAGAAGTATACCGACGGAGGCTGGCTGACCATCAGCAGTACGGAAGGGTACAATACCCCCTTGGCCCAAACGACACTCTACACATACAACGACCAGTACCGGGTGTCATTGATCATCCAGCCCAACGGGGGCTACACGCGTTATGAATACGACGATCAGGGCCGCTTGGTTCTGCAGGCCATGCCCTGGGCAGGAGGAGGAGAAAAGGGAACGCGTACCACTTATGCAGACCTGCGTTTCAACGATTACCGGCCGGCCACGGAAAGAGAGGTAATCATTGCAGAAGACGGGACGGAAACCGTCTTGCGAACAAAAGTCTACACGTATGAAGACACTCCTCAGGTGAACCGAACGACGGTAGCAGAAACGGCCCTGGGCTCAAACCAAGTCCACGTGAGTATGGAAGAAACTTATGGGGAAGCAGCACAATATCCCTACGCCCGGGGCAGGAAGAAGCTCTCTGAAGGTATTGACGGCATACAAACCGTTTACACCTATGAAGCCGCTACGGGCTACGAAGCCGTCCACAAGAGAACGAAAACCGTCCAGGTGAATGGATGCATCCTTTCCGGCCAGAGTACCAGAAGCGAGGAATACATCGCAGAGAATGGTATGATCACCAGAAGAGAGAACTATGTTCACACAGGTGAAAATTGGTCTCTGGTTTCCTCGGAAGACTATGAATACGATGCCGAACTCAGACTTGTCAAAACTACAAGAGGTAATGGTAGAACCAGCACGACGGAGTGGATGTGTTGCGGGCCTTTGAGGGAAACGGATGAAGACGGAGTGGTCACCAGCTACAGCTACAACTCGGCCAAGCAACTAGTGGAAGTCATCCGCTCAGCCACTGAAACCACACCCGAAACGATTGTATCCTACACGAGAGATGCCGATGGAAAAATCATTTCCACGCGCTCTGATGTCGGCGCCCTGGCAATAATTGAAAGCACCGAATACGATGATTTGGGAAGAGTTGTTTCCCGAACGGATAACTTAGGCCGCATAACACGAACCAGATATAACCAAAACCAGCTCATTACAATAGAAACACGACCTTCCGGTGCTACTTTGACAACTAAAAAGTATTACGATGGTTTTACTCTCTGGCAGGGTGGAACCGGCCAGAGAGAAATCGAAACCCAGCTTGAGTTGACGGAAGAAGGCATCCTTACCACAACACTGTCTCAAGGAGCAGTTCTTTCCCGAGTTCTGCAAAACGGCTTTGGAGAAACTATCAGGCAAGAACAGCCCCATGCCAAGGGAGGCTTTACAACCACGTTCCACTTCTATAATGACAGGGGTCAACTCATCCGCACCCAAAAGGAAGACATGGCGCCCATAATCACCGTCTATGATGCCCTGGGCCATACGATGAAACAGATCGTCCTGCTGGACGAGCTTCATCCGGAATCCCCCGCAAAGAATAGGATATCGGAAAGTTCTTCCTGCTACCGCATCCGGGAAGAGGGAATCTACGAGGTTGAATCCTCCATCTTCTACAATGCCCAGGGGTTACCCCTTATCCAGACTACAGAAACCATGGTTTCCAGACTGGACCCCGTATTGGAAAGCAAGAAGATTTTCACTGACGTATACGGACAACAAAGTATCCAGTGGGTGGAGTACACCGCTCCCTCCAAGCGAACCCAGTACAGTCAAATACCAACCTCAAACATTACAGCCACCGCTGTCGTCGTAGACGGATTTACAATAAGCCAAACCGATTACGCCAACATCCGTTCCTCACAACAGCGTTCCTATACCACCACGGGTACTATTCTGAAAAAAACCGACGGACGCGGCAACACCACCATTACGGAGACGGATCTTGCCCAGCGTCCGGTCAAAGTCACCGATGCTGCCGGCAATGTTACCAGAACCAGTTACCATCCCTGCTGTGATGCTCCCGCCTGCATTACTGACGCATTGGGGGGAGTCACTTGCTATTCCTATGACATTCGCGGACGAAAAACGGCGGAATACGGCGATGCCATCCGGCCATCCTGCTTTGCTTATGACGACAGCGACCATCTGATTGCCCTGACCACCTTCCGGGCGAATGAGGAGAACATCACGACCGATCCTTCCAACCGTACTGACGGAGACACCACCACATGGATGTATGATGCAGCCACGGGAATGGAATTAAAGAAAACGTATGCTGACGGATCCTGCGTTCTCAAAACCTATGACCGGTTCAACCGTCCGGAAACGCTCGCCAAGGCACGAGGTATCGTCACAACGTACGCCTATGCTCCTCTTACCGGGGAACTTCTTTCAGTCAGCCACAGTGATCATACGCCGGGATGGAACTTCACTTATAATCATCTGGGGCAGATGACCTCAATCACCGATGCTTCGGGGCTCAGGGAAGCCTCCTACGACGCTTATGGCAGATTACAGCAGGATGTCTCGTTTGGTAGCGTGGAAAGCTGTATCCAAGAAGATTTCGACGCCTTCGGACGTCCCTGTGGGTACCGTCTGATGATCGGCACGAGCACTGTGCAGCACTCTCATCTTGACTATGACCGGAAAGGAGTCATTATTAGAATGAATCTGGAAGATTTGGACATTCCCTTTACATGGGAATACGAAGAAACCAGCGGATTCGTAAAACAACTTTCCTATCCCAACGGCATGGTCCGCAAGAATACCTACCATCCCACGCTCAACCTCCTGGCCTCCATCGGTTACGAAGACTCCAGGAATGGCGATGCCTTGGCTGACTACGCCTACCGCTACGACGAGCTGATGCGTCCGGTGCAAAGACAGGATTCCCGGGATGGGGGTACGCCCGCAACAACGAGGGACTTTTTCTACAACAGCCGCAGTGAATTGATGGAAGATCAAATCCGAGAGGAAGAAAGCTTCACGTACCAGTACGACAACATCGGCAATCGCAAGACCGCCCGGGAACTGGCAGAGGAACTCTCGTACGAAGCTAACTGGCTCAACCAGTACACGGAGGTGAGCAGAAACGGCGCCCCGTTCACGCCCACTTACGATGCAGACGGCAACCAGACCAGGGTCCAGACATCCAAGGGAATCTGGGATGTAACCTATGACGCCAACGACCGCCCCGTTACCCTGGCAAGCGAAGACGGACGAACAATCATTGCCTGCGGTTATGACGCTCAGGGACGCCGCTTTGAGAAAAAAGTCACCGTTGACGGAACACCCCGCAGCCATACCTGCTATTTGTACCGGGGCTATCTGCAGGTAGCCGAACTGGATATGATGCATCCCGAACCCGTGCTGGTGAAGAGCCATTTGTGGGATCCAACGGAACCGAGAGCCACGCGCCTCCTGATGACAACATGTTGGAAGAACAATGGAATGGAGATGGATGAACATTTCTACTGCATGCATGACTTGCTGAAGAATGTTACTTCTATCTTCGGCAGCCAGCAGGAAAGAAGAGCCCTTTACGACTACGCCTCCTTCGGCACGCCCCTCACAATCCAGGGAGACATGGCCGAGGCCAACAAAATCCGTTTCTCCAGCGAATACATGGATGAAGAATCGGGGCTCATCTACTACAATTACCGCCATCTCAATCCCTGGGACGGCAGGTGGATTAATCGCGATCCGGGAGAAGAAAATAATGGGATTCATCTCTACAGATTTGTTGACAATGCAACGCCTGTTCGATTCGATTATCTGGGACTGTTTGATTGGAACCCGTTCGGACCTACCACAAGAACCTTCACAATTACAGAAACGGAAAACAAAATCCAGCAGTCGTTCTCCTTGATTTGCACGGAGGATACAACCCAGACTCTGGAAACGGTCAAAGCATCTTTAGGTGCTGATTCCTTAGGGTTCACGTATACTGAAGCCCAAACCCTATTTGGAGAAATTGATTATACCAGCTCCCTGTCGCTTACCAAGACAGGCCCCAATACTGTACTTGCAAGCTTGACCAAGGCTACGTGGAAATGTACGGAGGATACTTCAATTTTTGTAAGCAGACTGACAAATCCCGGGAACCCCCAACCACCATTGTGGGGTACGGGAGTCAATCTTACTGTTGAAGATGCAAAAATTCTATTTGAAGCAAAATACTCAAAGGAAGCAATGGCTATTGGGACCAGTATCAATGTATTATGCTCTGGAGGATGGAAGTGCATGGCGGGCATTGAAGCGAAGAAAACTCCAAAAGATACAACCTACAAGGCAACATTGGGCGTTGAATACGGGAATTTTCATGCAGGCGCCACTTTTTCCGGAGATACCGGAGCCGCAGGGGTTGTGGGTTATCGCAGAACATGGTAATATACTGATAATTTTTACAAAAAAAATGATGCGCACGATTCTTATTACATACGGATGTCTGTCATGCCTGTTCAGCGCTGGTTATGGAGAAGAAAACCAGCCAACCGTTTCGGACATTCCTTCCCGCGGGATTCTGGAAGCAGGGAAGCAGACGGAAATAGCCGCTCTGGAACAGGCGGCGGAACAGGGAGACGTGCAAGCCCAATGCCGCCTCGTGGTTATCTATGCCCGTGGAGAAAAAATCCCTAAAGATGAACGGAAAGCCTTTGCCTGGGCATCCCAGGCTGCCCAGTCGGGCAATCCGGAGGGAATGCTCCTGCTCGCCAATTGTTATTACCAGGGAACAGGGATATCCCAAGACATTGTCCAAACGAGAAAATGGCTTTTAAAATCAGCAGAAAAAGGGCATCCGGAAGCGCAATTCAATCTGGGAATCCTGTCTGAGCAGGGAGAAGGAATGGCGAAGGACCTGCAACAAGCCGCCGTCTGGTACCGGAAGGCGGCCGAACAAGGCTTCCCGCCAGCTCAAAACAACCTGGGGTTATGTTATCTGCATGGCAAGGGAGTGGAAAAAGATGCACGTCAAGGGGTCATGTGGATATTCAAGGCGGCCCGGCAGGGATTCCACGCCTCTCTGGAAATCTTGCTCAACATACCCGGAGAGGGTAACCCTGCGGGACAGGTTGCCCTTGAGGAGGTGAAAACAATTCTCCGGCATGACATTCAACAAGGCAAAGATGCCGGGAAAAATGAAGAAATGCTTCAGATGATCGTAAAATCGGAATCAGAGAATAAACAGAAACTTTCGGAACTGGCCTCCTTGGAACAGGCTGCTGAAAAAGGAGACGCAGAAGCGCAATACAAACTGGTTTACATGTATGTCGGCAGGAATAAACAGAAAGCCTTTTCGTGGGCATCCCAGGCGGCTCATCAGGGAAGCCCGCAGGGAATGGCTGCACTTGGAGAACTCTATTACCGGGGTATAGGAACCGATCGAAACCTCGACAAGGCAAAGGAATGGCTTGCCAGGGGCGCCGAGCAAGGAGCGCCAGCCGCCCAATACAACTTGGGCTTTTTATATGAGCAGGGAGAAGGGGTAGAGAAAAATGCGCAGCAGGCGGCCATCTGGTACCGGAAGGCGGCTGAACAAGGATTTCCGGCCGCGCAGGACAAGTTGGGAATATGTTATCTGGAAGGACTGGGAGTCCGCAAAGATGAAAAGGAAGCCTTGGTATGGCTGCATAAGGCAGCCCGGCAAGGAAATTCAACAGCTCAATACAATCTGGGCGTTTTGCACGAAAAAGGAAAGGGTACGGACCAGGATCTGCAGCAGGCGGCCGCTTGGTTCCGAAAAGCAGCGGAACAGGGATTTGCCAAAGCACAATTCAATTTGGGGATTTTTTATCTGCTGGGAACGGGAGTGGAAAAAGATGAACGTCAAGGGGTCATGTGGATATTCAAGGCGGCTCAACAGGGACTTCCAAGAGCCATGGAGAATTTGCGGCATATACCCGGTGAAGGAAGCCCCGCGGAACAGACTGCCCTTGAAGAGGTGAAAACGATTCTCCGGCATGACATTCAACAAGGCAAGGATGCTGAAAAAAATGAAAAACTGCTCCGGATGATTGATCAGGCAAAATCCCAAAATCAATAGAAGTCCGTTGCCTGAAGAGGGACGACGGAAAAAAGCGATTCATTCATGAAGCCAAGGCTGGGGAATGCGATAATACTTTCTTAAATACTCTAACCGCTCTCCCTCTGTATGATGCTAGCCAAAAAACGAGTGAAACGTACACGGCAAAATGACAAGAAACGGTAGAATAACACATAGATGAAATAACCATTCAGTCTATCTATCTTCGTCGGGATGAAAAATTTTAAAGAAAAATTATAAGTCTATGATAAAAAAATAATTTAATTCGGAGTTATATGGAATAATCTTGTAACGCCGTTTTTCTTCGCTGCCGATAGTATTTAAGTGATAACTATAAAAAGATGAAATTGTTTATCAATGGTTTGAAATAAATGAACCAGAAAGATTGACCGAAACAAGACTGCAGTAGATAATTCCGTTTAGTTATAACAACATTATTTTAAAAATGTTAAATTTTGATATCAAAAATTTAAAATATGTAGTTGAATGGAGGGAAGACAATTGCTTGGACATAGATGGAAATCAACACATATTATTTGTCTTTCAAAAAAAAGAAAAATGATATTTTAGTAACAAAAGCAAATTTAGTTGATATTAATAAAAAACTGTCAGAGATAAGTAAGTTTTATGAAGAAAAAATTAAAATAGATTTGGAATTCAATCCATCATTTTTTAATCGCATTATATATCCTTCAAAACTTCACGGTTCCCAATACTACAAACCAAAATACAACAAAACCATAAATTATATTTTAAAAAGAATCGGATTAAAAATTCCTTTAATACCCATAGATAAAATTTAAAAACAGAATAACGCAAAATATATACTCAATCACTAAAGTGAAATTAAGTTAATATTCATCATGAAAATTTCTCCAAAATTTTGCTGTAATAGTTTTATTTTTCGTCTCGAGTAAGAAAGGAATCCGAAGTAGGCGGGACCAACCATGCAGGCATCCATTTCCCCACACCCATTCCTATATCCCCACAGATATGCTCCCGCATCAGACCGATACCAAAAGCAATGCCGCCACCATAGAAAAGGACCTTGCAGGACATACTGTCAAGACCACAGATAACGCGCCACCTATGACCACCCTCACCTACCTGCCCTGCTGTGAGGCCTACGCTTGCACGCCTATGCTTTGGGAAATGCCATCCGCTATGCCCATTCCGAGGAAGAAAGACAGCTGAATACGGCACCGTCATTCAGCCTGCATGTTTCGCCTACGATGAGGCAGAAGACATAACCTCGCTGACTACTTTCGTATGATCCGGAATACTTCCCTTGAACAAGTGGAAAGCGTCTTCGGGAGGATTCCGTTTCCCTCCGCTCTCCAGCTGACTATCGCCCGACGGCTGGAGCCTTTTCCGTACAGTGCCCCTATTTTGTCTATGAGCGGAAAGATGCTATTGTTAGTACGAGACGGGGAAGCTGGGGACTTCTTTTGTTTGGCGTATAATGATATCAGCGGTTTCTTCAAGCAACCTTCTATCCTGACGGCATGAGTCGCAAAAATAGCTTCTATTCATCTCTAAATCCCATGATTGCCATACCGGAATTGAATTTCATGGTTCTCCCAGTTCATTGTACTCTTAAAAAAGAGGCTTCCAAATCCTGCACAGAGGTAGAGCTTTGCGTAGTCTTTCCGATAAAATATTCTTCGAAGTTGGAGCAGTTTCTGCTTTGAACCTCTCTGTATCTGGCGTTAGTGCAGGCATTCTTTGAGGAGTATTTCTTGTTGGCTGAGGATAAACATATTACACATACCAACAAAGAAAATTGTAAATGAAGTTATTTTTCAGTCTATATCTCTGGTAAAATTGACGCTTCTCTCTATACACTTGTCAAAAACATTTCATTGGATTGACTCCAGAAAAACAAAATTTCCATGATTATTTGCTATGAAAATTCAAAATTTACAAGGTGGTTATTCCAAATGGAATGCTACGCTTCTCTCTGACGAAAACAGGGCATGCGGCATGGCGTCTTATTCTGAAAAGCCGTCTCCCGAACTTCTCATTCGGCTTCATTCGAATGAACTGCGGGTCAATATCACCCGAGGAAGTTTTTTTGATGGAGGAGGCCCTATATTCTATAACGGGAAACAGATTGGAAACTGGTTCGGGAAAATACCGGGAATATTCTCAATTAACGACATGCGCCGAATAACCATTGTACAGCTTAAGATTGACGATTGGAAACGTCGTTTTAAATGGGCGTATCGCAATGGAGTTTCCTGGAAGCAAGCGTGGCAGTATGCTTCATGGGGTTATCTGCTGATTGGAAAAAATTATGCCCTGGCTTCCGTCATCAATCCCAATTTTGGCTGGCAATATGGAGCTTCAAGCAATCCCTTTAATGAAGATGATGCCCAGATAGTACGGGCCTTGCCGCCACAGGAACAGTTAACGATCCTTTTTATTGTCTTGCGCCGCCTTTGCAGTGTTTACCCTGGAATGACCCGGTCCCCCTCCTGGATAGGTTTAGGGCATGCCTGTCCGAACGTATCTTCCTGCGTCAGAATAGACAAGGGAGGTCAATCTTACCTGACACTGGATCCGAAGAAGATATCCGTCAGGAATAATGCTTCCCGTTGGTTTGGTGAGTTTATGGCAACCGGCCATCCCTTTTGCTGGCTCATTATTACTGTATGTCTTCTTGCAGGTATTTTTGTCCCTGGAAAAGGAGTCGTAATAGGAGGAGTAGCATTCGGTTCAGTAATGATATGTTATTTGATATTGAATCTGATTATTCCTTCTCATACCGTTAAAGAAATTTTATACACTCCATCTTCTGAATCAAATCCTTCAACAGGAAATGCCTTTAAATAAGTTTCCGGTGCAACTCTTCACAAGAGTTCACTCTCAATAATGAACATCGTGTCCTGCTGAACGCAGAACGCTTCCGGCTTTCAATGAGAGAGTGAATTGAAACCGGAAAAGACATTAGCGAGAAATGCTTTTCTTTCGTATTCACACGGTGAAAAATTGCACTCAAGTCTGATTGACCGACCATCGGGAGCGCTCGTTGATGCAATATTGGTGGTAAACAGACGGTACTTACAACTATAATGAGGAGTTCCAGGTATCTCAGGCCCCCATCCACGAGAGGTTACTGCGCTATGAGTACAACGGACAGGGCTAGGTGGGGTACCGCAAGCCACAATCAGGCGGCAACAAAAAAAGTCCGGCTTGCTGATGACAAAGCCGGACTTAAAGAGATGGTACCCCGTCACGGGCTCGAACCGTGGACAAACTGATTAAGAGTCAGCTGCTCTACCAACTGAGCTAACGAGGCATGTATCCGGCTGTTCACGCGGCTGGTTCCATCACGGAAGATGGAGCCACTGGTCGGAATTGAACCGACGACCCACGCATTACGAATGCGTTGCTCTACCCCTGAGCTACAGTGGCGTCGCGAGAAGCGCGCAAGCAAGTAATCACATGCCACCCCTTTTAGCAAGTCTTTTTTGCAGTAAGACCGTTTTTTTACGCCTTGAATACGGAATAAAAGACAAGTGCGGCAGGTGACAGTAGAAGAGCTTGCATAAGAGGGGGAAACATGGTGGAGTTCATGTCCTCAAGGAGCTTTTCTTTTCCCTACTTATCATGAAGGCATATTACATTTTTCAGCAAGCGGACGAACAGACCATCAGCGACATTCTGGACTGGATGCGCAATCAGGAACGCGCTATTTACCGCGCCGCCGTGCGTGAACTTGGAGCCCTGAAAAAACTCCGTCCGGAGTTTATCCAGCGCAAGCCCCTGCAGGAACAGTTCTCCTTCATCAAGAAAATGCTGGGATGGAAGCCCAGCAACGAGATCGGCGACCACCTGCTTCAGGTCTGGCTGCTCCGCAAGCATCAGGACATGCTCATCACCTTCCTGAATACGCTGGGCATCCCGCACGACGGCAACGGCATCGTGAACGAGCTGCCGGAAACGCTGGACAAGGAAAAGCTTTCCAAGGCCGTGGACGAACTGTTTGAAAAATACTCCCCCGGCGTGGCTTCCGTTTACCTGCAGATGTTCCAGCTCCAGACGGAAGACGGCTGGGATGAACTGGCCGACGTTCTCGCCAACGATCCCCGCGTCACCATCCGCTGATTTTTACTTTACTTTGAGGAACAAAAAAGCCGCTTCATTCCGAAGTGGCTCTTTTATTTATGGTGACAAACAGTCAACATGCTGCCGCCCTCAATAAAATTCACATGAATCGCTTTCTATTCATATCGGCGGCGTTCCTGCTGCAGGGTTCATGCATATCCGTCAATACGGCATCCAGGACGCTGGACGCCGGAACCATCTACCGAACCTGGCAACTGGATGAACATTCGGACGCATACCTCGGCAATGGCTATGTTTTCATCAAAACCGCACAATGCGACCAACGCAAGAATACTCCCATTATCGGAGCACCCATGAGCCAGGTGGGAGACGGTTCGCAAATGAAGAACGTTCCGGGGACGGAAAAAAACGTCTTTCTTCAATATCCCTGGAAAGAAGATAAAAACCATCTTCTTTCCCTCTCCGCCATCCAAATCCTGCACTCCGGGGAAACTGCCGTCGCAGACCAATTCAATCCTGACGAGGCATGCAGCATCAAGCTTCGTCCGTCAAACCATTCAATGAAAAGAATAGACGCTCTCGGCGAAACGAAACAGGAAATCATTCAAGCTCCATCCACGGCACGGACGGTTCTGGCCGGTTTTCAAAGCTGTTTGATCGACGCGCCCGGCACCGTAATTGCCAATATTCTCCTTATTCCAGCCGGCATCGTTGTTACCCCCTGCCTGGGCTTGTATAACCTGTGTTCCGGAAAATGATGGACAAGAGGGGCGTTCCTGGAAAGAAACGGGCTGACGTTTCCATTCCTGTCTTTACTTCCGGCGGGTGCGGTCATAGCCTTTTCCCATGAGCGCATGTTCCCTTTCCATGGATATTCCCGGCGTGTTGACAGCCGCCAATGATTGGATTGAAATCAAGGTACACACGGCGGGAAGAAGACTTGCCGGAGTGACGTTTACGGACAAGCTCAATGGTTGCGCCTACCGCTTCGGGGACGATATTTTCAGCATCCATCTGGATTACGGGATCAAGGAAGACGGAGTCACGGACGACGTTCCGCACCCTCGTCCGCGCAAAATTTCTGCGGCCGGCCTGATGGTGGAAAAGCCCGCTGGCAAGGAAATCCAGGGCA
>OHGK01001505.1_pt1 | contig 12250 bp, 11 predicted proteins | sample 1567671 | NCBI WGS metagenome assembly OHGK01 (sample SAMEA3879577, study PRJEB24766) | human gut metagenome | biome: human-associated habitat; feature: feces | place: USA | collected 1985/1987 | reverse complement strand
ACGTGTGATTTCTTTCGCCAAAGCTTTCCACGGACGTACTTCACTGGCAGTAGAAGTAACCAACAATCCGAAAATCATTGCTCCGATCAATGACAACGGACACGTGACATACTTGCCACTGAACGACACAGAAGCGCTGAAAACCGAACTGGCCAAAGGCGATGTATGTGCAGTCATCATTGAAGGCATCCAGGGCGTAGGAGGAATTAAGCTCCCTACTACAGAGTTCATGAAAGCCATTCGCCAGGCGTGTGACGAAACCAATACCGTCATGATTCTGGATGAAATCCAGTCGGGTTATGGACGAAGCGGTAAATTCTTTGCTCACCAGTACAATGACGTACGCCCTGACATGATTACTGTAGCTAAAGGCATTGGCAACGGATTCCCGATGGCCGGTGTACTGATTAGTCCGAAATTCACTCCGGTATATGGCCAGTTAGGAACCACTTTCGGTGGAAATCATCTGGCATGTGCGGCAGCTATCGCCGTACTTGATGTGATGAAAGCAGAAAATCTGGTTGAAAATGCGGCCAAAGTAGGTACTCACCTATTGGAAGAATTGAAAGGCTTCAAAGGTATCAAAGAAGTACGCGGTCGCGGTTTGATGATTGGAATGGAATTTGAAGAGCCCATCAAGGAACTCCGCCAGAAATTACTTTTCGAAGAAAAAGTATTTACCGGAGTCAGCGGCACCAACGTCATCCGTTTACTTCCGCCGCTCTGCCTGAGCATGAACGAAGCAGATGAATTCCTGACTCGCTTACATAGGCTTATCAAATAATAAAAACGTATTACGTTTTTACATTTACGCCTTGATGCATTTCCACATCAAGGCGTTTTTTGTTATCCTTCTTATTACCCATAAATTTTCTCCATTAAAGGAGATTTTATTTTTCCAGCTCAGGAGAAACGTTCCAGAACCTCCATGCACATACGGCCGTTATGATAAGGGCATTTCCAGAAGCCAGCCTTATCATCCTTCATAGTTATGAGTAGCTTATCATAAATACGAAGGTATGCACACCCGGTAGTTTCCGTAGAGTTAAACGGCGCAATCTCCACATAATAGAAGGGCAATTCACCCAGCCCCCATTCCTTACGCCAGAGTTCCACCATTGTCTTCAGGCGTTCAGCATACGTTTTGTGTTTCCCCACATTCGATTCTCCCTGATACCACAGAAAACCTTTGATGGTATAATTCTGTAGTGGCTTCAACATGCCGTTATACATCAATGTCGGACTCAGGTAATGCCACCAGTCGTGTCCGTCCTCCTTGCGAATGTCTTTCTTCAAGTCAATATCGGTATACTGAGACACGATTTCACGAGGCAGCCATCCTTCCACCATAGAACCACCCCAACTACAGTTGATGATTCCTATCGGAATATCCAGTACCTGATTCATCATCATGGCAAAATGAAAGGCCGTTGCACTGAAAGCCGGTGTATTTTCCGGATTACTTACCTTCCAACTCCCTTTACACGAATCCACTGGTTTTACCTGACCGTTTTTCTCCACGGTAGCCACACGAATACCTTTCCATTTCGATGAAGTAGCAATGGTTTCATTAGCCCCTGCTATCGGACAGTTTACGAATCCTCGGAGAGGCATCTCCATATTCGACTGCCCTGAACAGAACCAGACTTCGCCTACCAGCACATTGTTCAGTTTTACTTCCTCTCCGTCGGAAATGGAAATCGTATAAGCCTGATAACCGGCTGTGGGAGTCTGAATTTTAGCCACCCACTTTCCTTCCGCATCGGCGGTTACTTTATACACTTCCCGGTTCCACGACGGACGGATAATCACTTCGGCATTCGCATTTGCCTTTCCCCACAGACAAGCTTCAGCCTGCTGTTGCAATACCATATTGTCAATGTCGGGCAATGTAATCTTGCCCCATGCTCCAGCCTGCACAATCAGCAGACAGGCACTCACAATCCATTTTTTCATCTTACTCTATTTTTAAAGTCGCCATTTCTACAAAAATGATATGAGGAAGAGTGTTCTCAAAACAGAAAGTTAAAATTGCACGTTTCTCATAATATCATATTCCTTTTCACAAAGATAGTACATCTATCTTCATTACAATTAATACTTTTTTATCCAAGTTTTTCCAAATCATCCTCCAAACCTCAGTACTTTCTTGAAAGTACTCCAGTACTTCCATAGTAGTACTTCAGTACTTCCCCGTCAGTACTGGAGTACTGGCAAGGAAGTACTGGCAACTATAAAGGAACTGTAAATCAGCACATTCTTTTTATAGCAACAAAACTTATCAATTTCTGTAAATTGAATACCAAAATAAATTCCATTATATAGTCCAACTCTCATTTTTAATTATAACTTTGCGAATAAAGAACTCAAACTTGAAAGATATGAAAGTAGCAATCATCGGAGCCGGAAACATGGGAGGTGCCATTGCCCGTGGACTGGCCAACGGACATTATATTCAGGCACAAGAGATTTCGGTATCCAACCCCAGTGCCGGCAAGCTGAACGCACTGAAAGCGGAATTTCCTGCCATTCACGTAACGCATTCCAATAAAGAAGCGGCAGAAGATGCGGACATTATCATTATTGCCGTCAAGCCGTGGAAAGTGGAAGAAGTGTTGAAGCCGCTGAGATTGAGAGGGCCACAGATTCTGGTATCAGTAGCGGCAGGACTGACTTTTGAAGACCTGGCACATTTCGTAGACCCGGAAATGCCGATGTTCCGCGTCATTCCCAACACGGCCATTTCAGAAGGAGCCAGCATGACACTGATTGCCGCACGCAATGCATCGGAAGAACAGATTACTTCCCTGACTGCGCTCTTTAACGAAATGGGACGTTCCATGCTGATTGAGGAAAAACAATTTGCAGCTGCCACCTCGCTGACTTCCTGTGGCATTGCCTACGTACTGAAATACGTACAAGCTGCCATGCAGGCAGGAGTAGAACTGGGTATCAAGCCACACGATGCACAGACCATGCTGGCACAAACACTGGAAGGGGCAGCCAAACTCTTGCTAAACAACGAAAATGCACATCCGGCCACAGAAATCGAGAAAGTGACTACTCCGGGAGGAATTACCATCAAGGGTATCAACTCACTGGAGCACGACGGATTTACCTCGGCCGTTATTCACGCCATCAAGGCCAGCTTATAAAAACATCATACGGGGAGCTTCGCGCTCCCTTTTTCATTACAAAACCTGAACCGACATGAAAAACAACATTCTTATCACCATGGGAATCCTTGTATTGTTAGGAATAGCCGTACAGGGTTTGTTTGGCATCGTAGCCGGTGTATTCCTGTCTGCCATTTTAGGAATCATCTACGGAGCCGTCAAAAAGCACAAGCAGTTTTTGCGCTGGTCAGTCATCGCACTTACCATCGACATTATCTGCATCATCCTGTTCTATTTCTGCCTGATTCAATCGGACATGTAGCTTTTACTTCACAAAACCTTTTTTCGCCCATTTCAAGCTGTTCCATCGCTTCACAAAGATAAAAGCACGGATATTCTCGTCGAGCAGGAAGGCACACCACATGCCTATCAGTCCCCATCCCCAGTAGATACCCAGCAGATAACTGAGCCCCACCGAAACCGTCCACTGCACCACCAGTCCCACATAGAAGGGGAAGTTCACGTCACCGGCAGCGCGCAGGGCATTCGTGGCATAAATATTGACGGCCCTGCCGATTTCCACGGCAATATCCACCACCATAATCGTTACCCCCATACGGATAATCTCCTCGTTATCGGTCAGCAACGAAAAGATGGTATGTCCGCACACGGCCCAGATGCACGACAGGACAAGGGATACAAGGATGGAAAGCCGCATGACATACCGTCCCAGCAGATAAGCCGCATGAATCCGTTTCTGCCCTACCAGGTGTCCGATACTGATGGCACCTCCCTGGGCCATCGCTATGGCAAACAAATACACAAACATTACGATGTTCACCGTATAGGTGCGGGTTGCCAGGGCATTGTTGCCCAATATATTGATGAGATACGTAATCACCACCTGTGAAAAACTGTAGGAAAGGTTCTCTCCGGCCGAAGGCAGACCCACTTTCAGCAGGTTCTTCAGTTCGATCCAGGGGAAAGGACGGAAGTATTTCAAGGGGAAACGCGAGATGTGTTTCCGGAACAAAATCACAAACAGTACCACCATGCTGACACCTCGTGCCACCGAAGTGGAAATAGCCGCTCCCTCGGCACCCAGTTCGGGGAAACCGAACTTACCGAAGATCAGTGAGTAATTACCGATGATATTCATAATGTTCACCAAGACCGTCACCATCATCGGATAAATCGCCTTATTGGCACTGCGCAACGAGGCAGAGACCGTCAGTGAAAGGGCCTGGAAAAAGGCGAAGGCACCCACAATCTCCATGTAGCCGATACCGTATTTCAGCAGTTCCGGACGCAGTCCCATCCAGCCCAGCAGGGTTTCCGCACCAAAATGAAGAATGGCACTGACCACCAGTCCGACCACCAGGTTCAGCAGCAAAGATACTCCTACCACCTGAATCATGTTTTTATAAAGCTTTCCCCCCAAGTACTGCGAACACAGCACCGAAGTTCCGATGTTAATCACCTCGAATACCAGAAAAGCAAACATGACAATCTGGTTGACCACACCTACCGCTGCCACACTTTCGTCGGAATACTGGCTCAGCATGATGGTGTCTACTGCTCCCAGCATCATAATCAGCAGGGTCTCAATGAATATCGGAATGACCAGACGGGTCAGTTCCTTACGAATATTTGTCTGATGAATTACCTGTTCCACAATCTTTCCCCTTTTTTCGGCTGCAAAGTTACCATTTTTCCAAGAAACCCGGATTGACCTATGTCATCGTTTCAGGAGGTTTGAAAAAGAAAATCAGGCATTTGGAAAATATTTGCCTAAAAATGCGTATCTTGCATCTGTAAACTAAAAAAACAAATACTATGACACATCTTATGCCTCAACTTCCGTATGCTCACGAGACACTGGCTCCTCACATGAGCAAGGAAACCATTGATTTTCATTACGGGAAACACCTGCAAACCTATGTGGATAATCTGAACCGGCTGATTACCGGCACTCCGTACGAAAACGCATCGCTGGAGGAAATCGTAATGACTGCCGAAGGGCCACTGTACAACAACGCTGCCCAGACCTGGAATCATACCTTCTTCTTCGAGGCACTGACACCGGCTCAGGGAAACCTGCCAGAGGCACTGGAAGCCCGACTGACAGCGGCTTTCGGCAGTGTGGCCGACTTCAAAAAGCAGTTTACACAGGCTGCCATGGGCGTTTTCGGTTCGGGATGGGTCTGGCTGACTGCCGACGCTGAAGGACATCTGTCCATTACGGCAGAACCCAATGCCGGCAACCCCATGCGAAAACAGTTGAAACCGCTGCTGGTCATCGACGTATGGGAGCATGCTTACTACATCGACTACCGGAACCGAAGGGCTGATTTTATTGAAGCTTTCTGGAAACTGGTCGACTGGAACAAGGTGGCAGAAAGACTTGCACTATGATCCGGGCGGGGCTTCCCCGTTCTGTCCTCAGGAATTCACCCTGAACACGTAAAGAACCTGATACACATTGAATAAAAAGAAAGGGTACGCACCGTCATACAGGATGCGCACCCTTTCTGTCATGATATACTTTTATTCTGTCTTCAGCAGATACTGCCTGTCTCCTCCCCTTCTATCTGCCCATTCTCAGAAAGTGACTCCAAAAATCATGCGGGCCATCTCCGTATTCGGGTTAAAGACCAGCTTGGCAAACAGCGGCAAGGAATATCCGGAAGCAAAATGAATCTCCTTGGTAGCCTTTACACTCAACAGCGATACGGCAAATCCTTCCGAACCGTTGTTATAGAAATCCGTCGTCCAGGGCACCGCTCCGGCCTCCGCCTCCCATTCCAGTCCTCCCAGTCTGAACGGGACTCTCAGGGAAAAGAAAGAAGAATACGCCCGGTTGCCTTCCAGGTTTACCCCGTCATATCCGGCAAAGTTCGTATACCAGTTCACATCCAGAAAACCGAAATCATATCCTACCTGCGCCTCAAACGTATGGCCGGTATTCGTCGAGCCGAAATGAAAGAACCCACTGGTACCGTCGAGCCAATAATCCGTCACCGAAACAGAAAAGCCCTTTTCACTTTCATATCCCAGCGTCAGGTCGATTTCAGGTGTATTCTCCCTCTCAAAACCGGCATTTCCCCATGCAGCCAGATAAAATCCTTTCCACGAAAGCGTCAGTTCCGGCTGGATACTCACCCCCTTCGGCTCCTGCGCTCTCCACACATTGACACTGACCACATCGGCCTTCAATTCCACCTCCGGCTTCTCCTGAGCCATTGCGGGCATTATGCTACCTGTTCCGGCCAGCATCCCTACTGCTAAAAAGAATGTTCTCATCAGTCTACTGCGGGTCCTCCATGTGTTTGGCTTCTTCCATCTTTCTCTTGACGAACTGAATCTTCAGGTTCGCCTCCTTCTGTTCCTTCCGGATTTCTTCCATGGCCGACAATACACGGGCCAGTTCGGAAATAGCCACTACCGCCTTCACATCGTTCGGCTGCATCACCGTACGGTAATTGCGGTCGCCCAGGAATTCCAGCTGGATTCTTTTCTTGTCCTGATTGGAAACAATGAATGCAGCTACACCGCCGTCGTTTCCGACTTTGTAATCCGCCTTTTCGATGGCACGTCCCAGGTCGGTAGTCTCATAACTGTCGGGGGAAGCAGGAGTCTCGGCAAACATGTCTCCGTCTGTACTGACCTTCACTGCAGTATGATGAATGTTTCCGCCGGCACAATAGATGGAAGTCAGCGACATCTCCCCTATCTCATTGACCTGTGCACGGAGGAAAGAACGTCCGATGTTCTTTTCCACCACCTGAGTCGGGTAAAAATAATTACCGATTTCCTGATAAGCCGTATCCTTCTCCAATACGAACTGCCCTTTCAGCTCATCAAAAGCAGCCTTTTTCACCTGCATCATACTGTCCAGATAGACCAGCGTCTTCTGCTGCTCGCTCAGATCAATCTGCTGCATCAGACGGATACCGGCCTTGCGCACCTCGAATGCCTCGGGATAAAAATTCCGGATACTGTCAATCCGCAGTTTGGCCAGGCTGAAATCACCTGAAGCATAAGCGGTTTCTGCACGCTGCAGCACCTCCGCAGCCTGCTTCTCGTCTCCATTGCAACCGGTCAGCACGGTTGCCAAAGCCAATAAGGCCCATAATATTCTCTTCATAATTCTCTTCTTTGATTTAAAGAACAAAAATACAATTAAATCAACTCATACTCCTTAAAGCTCCCCTTTTTTTTGTAATTTTGCATCCCAATTTAGAAAAATTCAAAATGGAACTGAAAGAACACTTTACTGGCAAGATATTCAAACTGATCTCAGAAACCGCCGATGAGCTGGGGCTGGAATGTTATGTAGTGGGAGGATACGTAAGGGACATTTTCCTGAACCGCCCATCGAAAGACATTGATGTAGTAGTAGTAGGAAGCGGGATAGAAATAGCCGAAGCGTTCGGAAAGAAACTAGGACGAGCTGCACACGTTTCCATTTTCAAGAACTTCGGTACCGCACAGGTGAAGTACCACGATACGGAAGTCGAATTTGTAGGAGCCCGCAAGGAATCGTACAGTCATGACAGCCGGAAACCCGTGGTTGAAAACGGTACACTGGAAGACGACCAGAACCGGCGTGATTTTACCATCAATGCCATGGCTTATAATCACAACATAGGTCTGGTAGATATCTTTGGCGGAAGAGAGGACATTGAACGTAAAGTCATTCGCTGCGTTGGAAATCCAACGGAACGTTTTACAGAGGATGCCCTTCGTATCTTGCGTGCTATCCGCTTTTCTGCCCAGCTGGGATTTGAGATTGAAGATGCTACGCGACAGGCAATCACCCAGATTGCCCCTAATCTGGTCCATGTAAGCAAAGAGCGTATTCAGGTGGAGCTGACAAAACTGCTGTTAAGTGACCGGCCGGAAGCTATGAAGCTGGTATATGAAACCGGAATCAGCCCTTATGTTTCAGAAACATTTCACAAAATGGGAGATCTGCTGTCAGATATGCCTGTTACAGTTCCTGCAAAAAAATCCCTTCGATGGGTTTTATTTTTAAGAAAAGGAACACCGGAGCAGGCAGTGCGCATTTTACGGGATTTGAAACTGGATAATGATACTATTTACCAGGTAAAGGTGCTGACCGGGTGGATAGAAAGGTCTATTTGTGGAGAGATCGCCCTTCCAGATGAAAAAACAGATGAAATGTGTACGCGGGAAAACGCAGCGGAATTGGAATTTATGCCGGGTGCTGAAAGTAAACCCCAGATCCGCAAGGTCATGAGCCAGATGGAGCCGGAACTGTTTGATGATCTGTTAAATATTAAGCTGTGTCTGGCAAAGGCGGCGGCAAAGGATAGTCAAAGTGTGGCAGTAAGGCAGTTAGAGAAGATTTGCGCACTGCGGGATGAGATACGCGCTGACGGCAACTGTATTTCCTTAAAAATGCTTGCTGTTACGGGAAATGACCTGATAAAAGCAGGAATGAAGCCGGGAAAAGAAGTGGGGCAGACGCTGCATCATTTTCTGGAACTGGTTTTGGAAGAGCCAGAGAAGAACACGAAGGAATATCTTCTGGAAACTCTGAAATTAGAGCAATATGATCACAAAATGTAAAGCATTTAATATTTTTGTGAAAGAATATGCGATAGAATAAAATGGATAAAATAGTCTGCTTTAAAGAATATGAGTCACTATGCTTTACAAAAATATTTAGGCTTATAAAAAATAATCATGTATGTTTTTACTTAATTTAAATGATGTATGCGTATAAAAACATTGCAATATTTACAAAGGTTGACTATAATACTTGTACAGAGTTCAAAGGAGGATTTGAAAAATGAAATTGATCAACACAGAAAAAGCACCAGGCGCAATCGGACCTTATTCTCAGGGTTTTGAAGTAAACGGTATTGTTTATACTTCCGGTCAGATCCCAGTAAATCCAGCTGACGGCACTGTACCAGAAGGTATTGCTGCACAGGCTGAGCAGAGCTGCAAGAACGTAGGAGCTATTCTGGAAGCAGCAGGAAGCGGCTATGACAAAGTTATCAAGACCACCTGCTTCTTAGCAGATATGGGCGACTTCGCAGCATTCAACGAAGTATACGCTAAATACTTTACTTCTAAGCCAGCTAGAAGCTGCGTGGCAGTTAAGTCTCTTCCAAAGGGTGTTCTTTGCGAGATCGAAGCAATTGCTGAGAAATAAGTAACAGTTGTAAAATGAAAAATGGCTGCAGCTTTCTGGAAGCTGCAGCTTTTTTGTGGTTAGAGGGGTGATTTTAAATATGAAGAATAATATCATGATCATGAATTTCAGCGGAGTTTATAAAATGCAGGGGCTGAAGGCGGCGCTGGAGAAGAAAGTGGACAGTGTGGTGGCAGAGGCAGAGAATATGGCTGCAAAACCAGTGATCACCCAGCTGGATTTCCAGGACATTCCTGGAACCAACTGTTATTGCGATAGTCTGGCAGAGGAAGAGATCGGAAAGAGGATCATTCCTTTTGGGCCGGAGGGACTGCATTTTTTAGACTCCGGCAATTACCATTATCTGACAAAGCTGTGGTTGAAGCTGGTAAAAGAACCCTTTGAACTGTTAGTATTTGACCACCATACCGATATGCAGCGTCCAGCCTTTGGCGGGATATTATCCTGCGGCGGCTGGATCCGGGAAGCACTGGAGACCAATGAAAATTTAAAGCATGTGATTCTGGTAGGACCGCCACAGGCTGCAATGGAAGAAACGAAAAAAGAACTGGCAGAAGATGGGGAAGAACTGATGGGAAAAGTAACCTGGATTTCTGAGGAAGAATTTCTTCAAAATGTGGAAAAGCCGGACTGGATACAGAAACTTTGTGGACAGTGCAATGTGACCGGTGCAGAAGCTGATGAAAAAGAACTTCTTCCATTGTACATTTCTATTGATAAAGATGTTTTATCAGAGTCTGAAGGAAAGACCAACTGGGATCAGGGAAATGTGGTTTTGGAACAGGTTTTACATTTTATAGATATTTATATGCAGCAGACACCAGGCAGACAGCTTATTGGCATGGATATTTGCGGGGAAGATCCGGAAGCAGACAACGAGGAAGTCCAGGCAGTGTGCCGCAAGACCAGTGAAAAGATCTGCGGCTTTTTCCTTTGTTAAGTTTCATGTTAAGAATGTAAGCTGTTTAAGGTATTTGGAAGCAGGCTATCGGATTCCAGAGGCAAGTGAAGTATTCAAGGAGATGGAAGAAAAAGAACAGGGAAGGCAGATTATTTTAGATTTATTGGATAAGGGAGAGTTAGTAAATTTAGGTTTTGGCTATTTTATAACAGCAGTCTGCTGGAATAGAGATTGATTCAGGGGAAAAGAAATAATATAATTGATAATATAAATTGAAGTTATTTAGGTTACAATACATGACGGAGGGTTTTGTATATAAAAAACCTTTTTGAACGCACCAGTTCTAACTGGGTGCGGTATAGTGAATATGAATGGAGAGTGACAGAGGACGGAACTCTTTATCTCACGCCCACCAAGACGGCACAACCGAGTATTTATGATCCGCTGGCAGAGTATCAGAAAATTGTATTGGACGCCATCAGCATAGGACGCATGGGTATGAGCAAAAAGCCGGATACCGAAATTCAGAAGGCTATCCAGCAATTTGCGGTGAAATATGGCTTGCTTGGTCTAATGACAGCACTGCCTACCACACCGAACTTTATGGATTATGAGGCGGTGTACCTGCCGGAAAATCACTTCATCAAAGAAGAAACCATGTCCACTGAAAAATATCTGGCACTGTTTTTTCCATTTGACAAACTGGATGTGATCAAGCGTGGTATCGAGTCCATGTGGAACATCCAGAATGACCGTGTTATGATGGCACTGGCTTTGATTATGACAGATAAGCCGATCATCGTTTGGGATTTTCATTCCCTGCTGCTGGGCGTACAGATGATGTTCAGTTTTATGATTACTGACACGGAGAAGCCTATCCGTATCTGCAAGCATTGTTTACAGACCTTTGTGGCAAGCAGACCGAGTGCGATTTTCTGTAGTCCGCAGTGCAAAAATAAGTATAACGTGTATAAGAGCAGGGCAAATAAAAACGGTTCTGCCGACAGCGAATAAAGGACGGTGATACATAATGGCTGAGAATAACAAACTGCAAATCCGAAACAGTACGGTGGATTTTCTTGTATTTACGAAAGATGCACACGAGGACGGCATTGAAGTCCGTGTACAGGATCACGATGTATGGCTGACACAAAAAGCGATTGGACAGCTTTTCGATGTAGACAGAAGCGTTGTCACAAAACATTTGAAAAACATCTATGAAAGCGGCGAATTGTCCGAGAAATCAACTTGTGCAAATTTTGCACAAGTTGCGGATAACGGAAAAACCTATCAATATAAGTTTTATTCGCTATCTGCTATAATTGCCGTTGGCTACCGTGTCAACTCCGGCAGGGCAACACAATTCAGGCAATGGGCAACAAAAGTGCTGGATAGCTTTGCGAAACAAGGGTATGTTTTAGATAAGAACAGATTGATTAACGGTCAAATCTTCGATGAGGATTATTTTGATCACTTAATTTCTGAGATACAAGAGATTCGAGCCAGTGAGCGTCGTTTCTATCAAAAGATTACAGATATTTATGCTACTGCCGTCGATTATTCCTTTGATAGCCGAATTACGAAAGATTTCTTTGCGACAGTACAGAATAAGATGCACTATGCCGTTCACGGAAATACCGCAGCAGAAGTCATTGTATCAAGAGCAGACCACACAAAAGAACATATGGGATTAACATCATGGCGCAACGCTCCTGATGGAAAAATCGTAAAAGCAGATGTGTCGATTGCAAAGAATTACTTATCCAAGGGTGAAATACAGGAGCTTAACGAGATCGTTACGATGTATTTGGACTACGCTACAAGACAGGCACGGCGGCATATTCCCATGACAATGACGGATTGGGCTACAAAGCTGGATGCGTTTCTACAATTCAACGATGCGGAAGTCTTGCAAAACAAGGGTAAAGTCACAGCCGCAATTGCAAAAACTTTTGCAGAAAGTGAATTTGAGCAGTACCGTGTCATTCAAGATCGTCTGTATCAAAGTGATTTTGACCGTCTTGTTGCCAGCACAGAAGAAAAAAA
>OHGK01001499.1_pt1 | contig 12301 bp, 12 predicted proteins | sample 1567671 | NCBI WGS metagenome assembly OHGK01 (sample SAMEA3879577, study PRJEB24766) | human gut metagenome | biome: human-associated habitat; feature: feces | place: USA | collected 1985/1987 | reverse complement strand
TTTTGTCGGGGAAGTTGACTTGAAGCACGCGCTTCAATCCTATTTGACTGCCCATCGCATCGCCGTCCGGGTTAGAGTGGCGGTGAATGATTATCACGTCGTATTTTTTGATTGCATCAAACGCTTTGCTTATCATAATTTCTATCCTTACAATTTGATATTAAAGAATATCATAAATACACATCGGTGTCAACGACGATTTTTATTGACCGAATCAACGCAACAAATTGATAAAAACCGGTATTTGAACGGGCGCAAACTTTTTTCCGACCTGTTGATTTTTCGTTTGACATCGATTGTTTTTCGTGTATAATAGAAAGGTAATTTGAAATCCGAGGAGGTGAAAAAGATGTCAACAGTCAGAGTCGGTGAAAACGAAAGTTTGGACAACGCAATCCGCCGTTTCAAGAGAAAATGTGCGCGCGACGGCATCATCGGTGACCTCCGCAAGAAAGAGGCTTACGAGAAACCCAGCGTAAAACGCAAAAAGAAAGCGGAAGCTGCTCGCAAGAGAATGTACAAATCATAAACCAAAAATCTTCGCATGCACGTCATGCGAGATACGGAGGCATGGCTCAGTTGGTTAGAGCACACGGTTCACATCCGTGAGGTCACAGGTTCGAGTCCTGTTGCCTCCACCACACGTGAACAAAAAAGAACTTACTTTTTTGCAAGAAGAAAACCCCGAAATATCGGGGCTTTTTCTTTTCTTTTTATAAACTACGAATCATAAACATAGTCGAACGTTGACGAGACGAGTTATAGGCTGTTCGAATCTAAAACGCTTGCCGTTATAGTTGAATTTTTTTTCGTAAAATAAAAAGCCCTGACTTTCGTCAAGGCTTGCGGCTATCGGATTGTTAAAGTATATCGTTACGCTGTCGTCGTATAGCACCACTTTTTTAATCACGGTTTCTATGAGTATTTGCGGGCTTTCTTTTATGCTATCCAAGTAAAACGCTTTCAATTCTTTTTTCGAAAATATAATCCTTTGTTTGCTTTTTTCTATTGCTATTTTCGTTTCCAACTCTTTTTTCTGTTGTTCGAGTTCTCGCAGACGTTTGTTTGTTGTGTCCGACATCAATCCGTTTTCGATTGCCGCAACAAGATTGTTCAAGGCTTTATCTGTTTTTGTTTTGTCTGCTATCAAAGCCGACAATGTTGGATTCGTTGCTATTTGATCGGCTTGCAACTCATATAATTTGTCCACCATCATGTTGAGAGTGCTTGTGTTTTTTATTGCGTCTATTATTCCGTTCAAAACTATCTCTTCCAATATGTCTTTGCGGATTTGCTCTTTGTGGCAACCATTGCCGAGCTTCTTTTTTCCGTATGGCGCGTTTAAGGAGTATAAAAAAGGTTACGCACGAAATATGTGCGTAACCAAATGTATAGATAAATAGGGTGGCGTTTTAATTGCACAAAATCATCAATATGAGTTTTTTATAAATTCTTTGAATTTATAGGCGTAGTTTTGTAGCAAAAAATTCTCGAAGAAAAAATAATACGAACCCATTATCTGAGTTCGTATTATTGTCATTTGGTGACCCACCGGAGATTCGAACTCCGGACCATCGCATTAAAAGTGCGGTGCTCTACCGGCTGAGCTAGTGAGTCATTGGCAGGGGTAGCTGGATTTGAACCAACGAATGCCAGAATCAAAATCTGGTGCCTTACCGCTTGGCGATACCCCTACAACGCAGTCTATATTATCACCAAAACAAAGTTTTTGCAACAAATATACTGCACTTTTTCGGCAAATGTAAAACTTTTTTACATTTGCCCGTTCGAATCCGATGAAGTAATCTTCGGAATCAAACTATATCGACTCTTTTCAGAGTGACGTAACAAAAGTGGGGTGAATAGTGGGATTCGCGCCGTTTGACCTGTGCCGAGCGACTCGCGCTACACAGGCGCACATTTTTATGCGATTCCGTACGACTTTGCGAAGGTCTGCACTATCACGCCGGGGCAGCCAAACAATTCACCGGATTGTTTGATTTTCTGCCCGTTCGAATCCATACGATTTTTTGATGAATTCGAACTCATACAACTCCGTTCGGAGCTTTGTATCAAAGTGGGGTGAATAGTGGGATTCGAACCCACGACCTCCAGGGCCACAACCTGGCACGCTAACCAACTGCGCTATATCCACCATAATGGCGAGCCTGAAGAGATTCGAACTCCCGACACACGGCTTAGAAGGCCGTTGCTCTATCCTGCTGAGCTACAGGCTCATTGCATCGTCAAGACGCTTTTTAAACGCTCTTTGAGTTGTGGAGCGGGTGATGGGAATCGGACCCACGCAATCAGCTTGGAAGGCTGACATTCTACCATTGAACTACACCCGCACGGACTCAAATTACGCTGTGAAAGAGCAATCTACGATTCAATGCTTGACAATATTATCACATCAAAGGTTTGATGTCAACAAATTTGGGCTAGATTTACGATTTTGACGGTAAATTTTCCGTCGTGCACGACTGCGTAGGCGTATGAGGGCGTGCCGTATGTCGAAGAGCAGACTGCTCCGGGACATACGAGGGTAACTCCGTCGCGTTCGTCGATTTGCGCAAAGTGCGTATGTCCGTAGAAAACGAGGCTGCAACCGAGTTCCGTTGCGCGCAAATACAGCTCCAAAAGCCCGCGTTTGACGTGGTATTTGTCACCGTGCGTGATAAGAATTTTCACCTTGTCGATTTCGATGACTTCCTCGTCCTGAAAAGCGAAATTGTCGCAATTTCCTTTTACTCCGTGAAAGCCTTTATGGCACAAAAGGTCGCCGAGCGCACTTATGCCGTCGCCCAAAAAGAACACGAATTTACTTTCGTTTGCGACTTCGACAAGACGATCCGGAAGAGGGTAATTATGGCTGTCCGAAAATGCTACGATAGTGTTCATAACGTTAGTTTTCGGAGTTGAGTTTTTCAAGCATTGCATGCAAAGCTCTGCCGCGGTGGCTTACTGAATTTTTTTCGTCTGCGGACGCTTCCGCAAAAGTTTTTTGAAGCTCGTCGCTGAAAAACAAAGAGTCGTATCCGAAGCCTTCCGTACCCCGTTCTTCGCGCAAAATCGAGCCTTCGACACGTCCTTTTGCGGTGATAAAGTCGCCGTTCGGATAACAAATTGTTATAACCGTCGCAAAATGGGCGCGACGATTTTGCACGCCTTCGAGGTTTTTTAGAAGCAGTTGTCGGTTGGCTTTATCGTTGTGAGCTTCGCCTGCGTAACGCGCGGAATAAACGCCGGGCGCACCGTCAAGCGAGTCAACCATAAGCCCGGTATCGTCTGCAAGCGTGGGCATGTTGCAAAGCTCGCAAATCGTGCGTGCTTTAAGAAGAGAGTTTTCTTCGAGCGTAGTGCCCGTTTCTTCGACGTCAACGTCGATGCCGAGGTCTTTCAACGACAAAAGCTCCTCGAACGAGTTGCCGAGGATAGCTTTGATTTCGGTGAGTTTATGCTGATTGTTGGTTGCGATTGCAAGTTTCATAAATTAGTCCTTTTTCTTGGTTGTGCCGTTTATGGATTTGCCGACGTTTATGAAGTGGTCCGCAACACGCTCGGAGTTGGACGCAAGCGAGAGATACTGTGCTCCGACGTCGGGAGTACAATCGCCCGCGCGCAATCTTTCTATATGGTTTGCGCCCATTGCTTCGGTGATGTCGTCGATTTCGTCTTCGATTACGTTTGCCTCGTCAAGCGAAGCCGCGTCGCTGTTTACGTATGCTTTCATGACCTTTTGAAACAAATCGTTTATGCGACTTTGCAAGTTGCGCACTTCCGAGATTGCGACGTCCGAAAACTTTTGGTCGGATTCTTTGAGTTTGTCGGCGTATTCGATGATGTTTTCCGCATAGTCGCCGACGCGTTCGAGATCGGTGATCGTGTGGAACGTGGTTGCAAGATAGTTGTGGTCGGCGTCGTTCATTTCGAGCTTTGAAAGTTTGACGACGAATCTTGCGATTTCTTTGTTGAGGAAGTTCAGCTCGTTTTCGTTCTGACGGAATTTTTCGATTTTAGAATAGTCGAGAGTGCAAATCACGTCGCAAGCGAGGTCGTAGTTGTGCAATGCGATTTCCGCCATATTGACGATTTCGTTTTTGGTTTGTTGCACTGCGATAGGCGGAGTTGAGAGCATATGCTCGTCGATGTAGTAAAAATGTTCTGCCGGTTGTTCGTCTTTCTTCTTTTTGTCGGGAAGGATTTTACATACAAGCTTAACCGACAAATTGGTGAGCGGTAACATTATGATAACCGTAATGACGTTGAATATCGTGTGGAACATTGCAAGTTGAGTTTGCGGAACGCCGGGGAACATTTTTCCGAAAAGGTAGCCGAAAGTTATAATCTTTGTGGGGTTTACCGCCTTTGAGATTTCGCGCATCATCATTGCTACGAGCATAAAAATCACAACGCCCGAAACATTGAAAAGAAGGTGAAGGAGAGCGGTGCGTTTTGCGTTTGTGCTGGAAGTCAAACCTGCGATGACTGCAACAACACACGAACCGATGTTCGAGCCCATAGTGAGATAAATGCCTTGATCGAGGTTAATAAGCCCCGTAAAGACCATCGTGATGGCGATTGACGTCATGACGGACGAGCTTTGAATGATTGCGGTCAAAACCGTGCCGATGAGGACGAGAAGAAGCGGATTGCTTATGGATGCAAGAAAGTTTTTGACGGTGTCGAGGGATGCGAACGTATCCATTGACGCACTCATCATGTCAAGACCGACGAACAGCATACCGAAGCCTGCAAGGATACCGCCGATTTTTTTGACAAGATCTTTCTTTGCAAAAGCCATCGTAAATGCGCCGATGCCTGCAAAAGTGGCAAATACCACCCCCGTTGAGATGGAGTTTTCAAACATGCCGAGGGCGGTGATTTGACCGGTAATCGTCGTACCGATGTTTGCGCCGTAAATGACGGTTGCCGCTTGCATCAGCGACATAAAGCCTGCGTTGACGAAACCTATGACCATAACGGTCGTTGCGCCCGACGACTGTATCGCCGCCGTTGCAACCGTACCTATGCCGACGCCGACGAGCTTACTCTTTGACGTACGCGCAAAAAGTTGTTTGAGTTTGTTGGAGCTTACGGATTCCAGATTCGAGCTCATCATCGTGCAAGCGATAAGGAATATACCAATGCCTGCAATGAGAGATAAAACTGCCGTTGCGATTTGAACCGGTGTCATAAATATTGTTTTTGCACGCCTGTACGTGCGTGAGGAGCGGATGCTCCATAGGCTTGTGCCAGTGTCTTCTTACAATCCCAATTATCACTTGATATCAATTATAAGGTAATTTGACGCGATTGTAAAACGGAAACGAACACTTGCTCCTTTTTTCGACAAAAATGCCTAAAAGCACGAAATGTGTTATGCAATTATACAACACGATAAGTGTATTGATATAAAATTGTACGTCCGAAAAATGGCGATATGAGGCTAAAAACGTTGATTTTTAGCAAAACAAAACACGATATGTGTTGTAAATCGTGTTCGTGCCTTGTGGTTTTATGGAAATTATGCAAATTGTGTTCGAGTTGGGTTTCAGGTTGTTTTGCTTTGATGAAAAGGTCTGAAATCGTCGTCCTCGTGCAAGTTGCCCGTGAGATCGTTTTCAAGCAAGATACCGCGCTGCACCGAGCGGTAGCCGTACTTTGCGCGTATATCGTCGATTGTCTTTTCAAGTTTGTCGGCTTTGTCGTTCGGCTCGTCGAAAAGGCTGATTTGCACGCCGTCTTTGTTTTCCAGCCTGATTGCAGACACGGTGATTGCGCGAAGGGGATCGTTGAAATTGTGTATTTTTTCAATCAGACTTATCGCGGATTTTGCGATTGCGCCCGAATTTGCGCTTGCCGGTGAAAGCGGAATTTGTTTTGACGTCCATTGTAAAGCTGGATTTTTGATTGAAAGTCCGATGCCGTTTGCAACGAGGTTGTAGCTTCTCAATCTCAACGCAACCATATCCGCAAGAGCGTAAATTACGATTTTGGCTTCGTCGAGAGTTTTTATATCGCGCGGAGAGGTCGTGCCGTTCGACACGCTTTTGGGGATGTGAATATCGTAGTAGTGTTTGACTTCTTCCGTTTCGACGCCTTGCGCGGCGTTTATCATATTGTCGGCAACCACTCCGAAAATGTGACGCAAAGCGTCACGGTCGGCATTCGCCAGTTGCCGTATGGTGCGGACGTTGAGCTTTGTCAGCTTTTCGGACGTCTGTTTGCCTATCATAATCATCTCGGAGGGCGACATATCGCCGATGACGTCCATATAATGCTCTTTGTCAAGCACGGTCGTCGCGTCGGGCTTTTTTAGGTCGCTGCCGAGTTTTGCGAGCGTTTTGGTGAAAGACACGCCCACGGATATGGTCAGTCCCGTTTTTTCTTTGACGAGCTCGCGCAATTTGTTTGCGATGGTCACGCCGTCGCCGAAAAGTTTTTCGCTGCCCGTCACGTCGAGCCAACACTCGTCTATGCCGAAACTCTCCACGCGGTCGGTGAATCGAGTGTAGATTTCAAACACTTGCTTTGAATGTTTGACGTATTCGTCGAAATGCGGAGGAACAAAAATTATATCCGGGCATTTTTGCCTTGCCGACCACAACGTTTCGCCAGTTTGAACGCCCGCTTTTTTTGCGAGTTGATTTTTTGCAAGCACTATGCCGTGTCTTGCTTCGGGATTTCCGCACACGGCAAGAGGCATCCCGTCGTATTCGGGATGCAGCTTTTGTTCCACCGATGCGTAGAAGTTGTTTAGGTCGCAATGCAAAATTGTTTTTCCCACAATTTGATTATACACAATTTTGCCTTGCAAAACAAGCGGTTCTAGTTTATAATATTTCATAGAATAAAATTCAGCGCGCCCGACGTGCGAGGACGTGCGAGGAGTGATATATGATTTTGGTTACGGGCGGAGCAGGCTACATCGGCTCCCATTGCGTGAGAGAACTCAAAGAAAGAAACATGGACGTCGTAGTTTACGACAATCTTGTCACGGGACATATCGAATCCGTGCCGTCGGACGTGCCGTTTGTCAAAGGCGACATCTTTGATGTCGAGCTTTTGCGCGAAACGTTCAGAAAGTTCGGTGTAGATTCCGTCATTCACTTTGCGGCGTACTCTCTTGTCGGAGAAAGTATGGTCAATCCTGCAAAGTATTATCACAACAACGTTGCCGGCACGCTTGCGCTTTTGGACGCTATGATTGCCGAAAACGTCAAATATCTCGTGTTCTCGTCCTCGGCGGCGACTTACGGAGATTGCGGCGACGGTCTTATCACCGAGGAAAGTCCGCAGCATCCCACCAGCGTGTACGGTCAAACCAAGCTCATGATGGAGCAGTTTATGCAAGATTACGACAAGGCGTACGGACTCAAATACGTTGCTCTTCGCTACTTCAATGCGGCGGGCGCACACAAGAGCGGTGAAATCGGCGAGGCGCACAAGCCCGAATCCCACCTTATCCCCATCATTTTGCAAGTGGCAAACGGCACGAGAGATCACATCGGCATTTTCGGCGACGATTATCCCACACCCGACGGCACTTGCGTGAGGGACTATATTCACATCACAGACCTTGCCGACGCTCATATCCGTGCTCTCGACTATCTCAAACACGGCGGAAAATCCACCTACTACAACCTCGGCAACGGCAACGGATTCAGCGTCAAAGAGGTTATCTACGTGACCGAAAAAGTGACGGGACGCCATATCGAAAGGACAATCGAAGGCCGTCGTCCCGGCGATCCGGCAACCCTTGTCGCATCCAGCGAAAAGATAAAGAGAGAGCTTGGCTGGAAGCCTCGATACGACAGCCTCGAAAGCATCGTTTCGTCCGCATGGAAGTGGCACTCGACGCATCCGCACGGCTATGAAAAGTGATTTTCATTTCATAGAAATGACTTTTTGAAAATCGCAATCGAAGTCGCAACGAGAATATCGCGTTGCGACTTACGAATATATTGTACAAACGATTTTGCGGCGAAAACGTCGCATAGAAAAATCCGTCGTCGGAATTTGACGGCTTAGGACAAATTCGACGCTTGAAAAGAGGGGGTGCTTATGCAAGTCAGAAAAGCAATAATACCTTGTGCGGGGTTCGGAACGAGATTCCTGCCCGTCACCAAGGTTTTGCCCAAAGAATTGTTGCCCATCGTGGATACGCCTGCGCTGTGCTACATCGTCGACGAGGCGGTGAAGAGCGGCATAGAGGAGATCATGATCGTCATATCTCCGCAAAAAGAAAGTATAAAACGCCTTTTCGAGCCGAACGTTCGGCTCAACGAGCATCTTTTGTCGCAAGGCGAAAAGGAAGCGTACGAGCTTGCCAACGCAGAAATCGGGGCAAAGGTGTCTTTTGTCACGCAAAAGACGATGGACGGCAACGCAAACGCAATAAAACTTTGCAAAGACTTTGTGAACGGCGAGCCGTTCGCCGTGCTTTTCGGCGACGACGTGATGTACGTAAAAGAGGGTGAAAAGCCCGTTACCAAGCAACTTATCGACGCATATTACGCCACGAACGGCGCGTCTATAGTGGGGTGTCAGCGCACGAGCGAAGAGGTTGCAAGACGTTGCGGCGTGATGATAACGAAGTCGGCAATAGACGACAAAACCACGCTTATCGACGGCATAATCGAAAAACCGCAAAGCGAACTTCCCAGCGCATTGGTATCTCTCGGAAGATTTGTGCTTGCCCCTTCGATATTCGACGCAATCGAGCGCATGCCGTACACTCGCGGCGAGGCATATTTGACGGATTCGATAAGCATTCTTGCCAAAGAAAAAGACGTATGCGCATACGAGTTTTGTGCAAGACGCTACGATATAGGCAACAAAGAAGGTTATCTCGAAGCAACCGTCGAGTACGCTCTGCGAGACAAGGATCTCGACTGCGAATTCAAAGAGTATTTGAGAAATATAACAAAAGAATTATAAAACGGTGAACGGAAGAACTTGCGACATATGCGGAGAAAAAAGCGCAACGCTTTTCGAAAGCGTGGTTGTTGACAACAACCCCGTCGAATACGCGTATTGTCAAAGTTGCTACGAAAACGCTTTGAAATGCGGCAAAAGTCCGCACGAAGAGGCGGATTATAGGCTTTCAAGACGCACCAAAGAGTGCAAATATTGCGGATATACGATTGAGGATTTTGAAAAGAATTTCCTTTTCGGTTGTGCGAATTGTTATTCTCAAATGCGAAAAATCGCACTCGGCGCGGCAAGCAAATCGCAAGGCGTAAACGCCGAACTTTTGCAAGCTCGTCCGCCGCAAAACGTCGTTCACAGCGTTTGCGAACTTGAAAGCGAAAACGGATTGAGATTGCAACAAAGCGGTTTGAACACTCTCAAATCCGCAAAGGATTGCACGGTAAACGAGCTTGTCAAAAACAACGTCGTATCGTCGAGAATAAGGCTTGCGCGCAACGTCGTGGGGCTTGAATTTCCTCGCAATTTGAAGGTTACGGACGAAAGAGTCGTCAATCTCATAAACGGCGCGTATTCTGCGGCGCAGGGCGTGTTTGAGGCAAGATTGTTGCCTATGAACAAACTTGACAAAGAACGGAAAAAAGCTCTTATTGAAAGGCATCTCATCTCGCTTGTGCTTGCCAACAACACTCAAAACGGAGCGGTTATAGTCGAGGGCGACAAGAAATTCGGCATCTCGGTTATGCTCAACGAAGAGGACCATATAAGAGAGCAGTGCGTGGAGGAGGGATTCAACCTCAAAGGCGCGTACGAAAGATTGCGCGCATACGACGAAAGGTTGTTGCATGCTTTGCCGATTGCCTACGACGCTCAACTCGGGTTTTTGACGGCGTGTCCAACCAATCTCGGCACGGGAATGAGAGCGTCGTGTATGCTGTTTTTGCCGGCATTGAAGAGGGCGGGAGCAATCGAGGACACGCTCAAAACGTTCAAGAGCGAATTCGGCTTGACGATACGCGGAGTACGGCGAAGGAAGCGACGCCGCATACGATATGTACCAGATTTCCAACTCTCGCACGCTGGGAGTGAGCGAGGGTGAAATTATATCTCACGTCGAGCAAGCCGTGGCGCGTATGTGCTATTGCGAAAGGGTTGCGCTCGAAAAACTCGTCAAAGAAAAGCAAACCGAGCTTTTGGACGGCATATCGCGCAGTTACGCCGTGCTGAAAGGTGCGTATGCACTCACCGCGCAAGAACTTATGAAATTGCTCGTCGACGTAAAAATCGGCGTAATATTGGGCATTTTGCCTATAAAATCAACTGCGATAACGGACGAAATGATATGGGCGTGTTCCGCCTCGTCCTTGCAGATTATCACAAACGGAAGCAGCGAAGAGGAGCGTGACAAAGCGCGCGCTCGCATCGTTCGCAAACTTTTGACGGAGGAAGAATGATAACGTATTCGGACAATGCTCGACTCGTGCTTCAAAGAGCCAACGAACTTGCCGTACGCACGGGCGGACTTGTTTGCACCGAACACATTTTGTTCGGTCTTTTGGACGTGGACGGCTCGGCGGCGCAAAGACTTTTGAACGGTTGCGGAGTGTACGAAGAAGACGTGATACCCGTGTTTTCGCCAATGCCCACTCGTCCCGTGGTGGAGATGTCCGCAAGAGCATCAAGGGCGGTGCAAAACGCAAAAGAGGTCGCGGCGCGCCTTGGTTCGCAAGTGGTGGGCACGGAGCATATTTTATATACGATTTTGGACGAAACGTCCTCGGTTGCAAGCAACGTTTTGCGCGCAAAGGGCGTTGATCCCGAATATTTGCAACGCCTGACGTACAATGCGATAGTTTCAAGCGGCGGCGGCAGAGCGACAATGTGCCTTGCAAACGGAAATGAGGAAAGCATAAGGGACGTTTTGAGCGGTTACGTGTCCGATTTCTTCGGCGAAAGCGAACAAAATACGCACAAAAACGGCGGCGCAGCGTTTGAAAACAGCGAAAAAATCGCAAAAAACAACGATATTATTACGAAAATTCACGCAAAAACGAAGACGATTTCGACTTGTCTAAATTCGGCACGGATTTGACGCAAAAAGCGCGCGACGGCAAGCTCGATCCCGTCATCGGAAGGGGCAAGGAAACCGAAAGAGTCATTCAGGTGCTTTGTCGCAGGACGAAAAACAATCCCGTGCTCATAGGCGAGCCGGGCGTGGGCAAAAGCGCGGTTATAGACGGACTTGCTCAACGAATAGTGGCAGGCGACGTTCCCGACGCGTTGAGGGGCAAAATCGTGTTTTCGCTCGACCTTACCTCGCTCGTTGCCGGCACGCGATACAGAGGCGACTTCGAAGAAAGACTCAAAGCCACCCTCAACGGCATAAAGCAAAGGGGCAACGTGCTTCTTTTCATAGACGAAATTCACACCATACTCAAGGCGGGTTCGAGCGAGGGCGGTCTGGACATAGCAAACATATTGAAGCCCATGCTCGCAAGGGGCGAATTGCAGACGATAGGCGCGACCACGCTTGAAGAATATCGCAAACAATTTGAGCAAGACAGTGCGTTAGAACGCCGATTTCAGCCTGTTTTGGTGGAAGAGCCCAGCGTGAGCGACACCATTGAAATTTTGCAGGGATTGAAGCCGAAATACGAGGCGCATCACGGCGTTACGATAACAGACGAAGCGATATCTTCGGCGGCGATTTTGTCGGACAGATACGTTGCGGACAGATTCCTTCCAGACAAGGCGATAGACCTTATCGACGAGGCGGCGTCGAGAAAGAAGATTTTTTCCTTTACCACTCCCGGCGAAATTCGCGATTTGGAAAACAAAATCAAGCAAGCCGAACTCGATTTGAGCGAGGCAAAACGCAGAGAAAACTACGAACTTTGCGGAAAATACAAGGCACTCCGCGACGATTATATCGAGCAAAAAGAAAAAGCCGAAATCGAGTGGAAAGAGAAATGTAAAAACACCGATTTGTCCATAGGCGAGGACGAAATTGCCGAAGTCGTGGGCAATTGGACGGGCATCCCTGTAAGGCGAATAACAGAGGGCGAGAGCGAAAAACTCGTCAATCTCGAAAAAACATTGCAATCCAAAGTTATCGGACAATACGAGGCTTGCTCTGCCGTTGCAAAGGCGGGCATCACGGTCACCTTGCAGCCGCGCTTGACAAGGCAGCGCACGATGTTGCGCTTGCAGCCGTAGTGCATCAGCACGATGTGGGTCTCGCCCTTCTCGTTAAAGACCTCGGGCTTCTCGCAGGTCACGCTCTTGACGGCATCCGTCACGGCATAGGCGCGGATGGTCTCCAGCAGCTTCTCCGTCTCGGCCTTGTTGGCAGGGTCAGCGGGGTCAA
>OHGK01001497.1_pt1 | contig 12312 bp, 10 predicted proteins | sample 1567671 | NCBI WGS metagenome assembly OHGK01 (sample SAMEA3879577, study PRJEB24766) | human gut metagenome | biome: human-associated habitat; feature: feces | place: USA | collected 1985/1987 | reverse complement strand
TTCGTGATGGCAGTCTGTACTGCGCGGCGCACCATTTCGGATTCGCCTTCTTCCCACGAGTCCATGCCGAAGGCAGGATCTGGCTCAATCTGGTCGAAATAGGAGGCGAGAGGTCCCTGCCCTTCCATGTCACCGACGATTGAGGCACGGCTTAAAATTGCTGGTGGACAGGCAAAGCGTATGGTCTGTTTTCCGACAGCCTGATTTGTTTTTTCTTGTTCATTCTGATTCATAATAACTCCTTTCTGGATAATCTGTTATTACAGTAGTTTGAAAATCCAATAGATGAAACCGGCGACAAAGCTTACTACGACACCGAATAAGATAACAGGTCCGGCAATCGTGAACACCTTGACACCTTTTCCGAACACTTCACCCTCTTTTTTGTATTCGATCGTTGGGGCGGCAACGGAATTCGCAAATCCGGTAATCGGAACCAGAGCACCGGCACCGCCATATTTCGCGAGTTGTTTGTAGAGGTTTAACCCCGTAAGCAGGACGGAGAGAAATACAAGCAGGATCGAACAGACGCTCATTGCGTCTGCCTCCTCATAATGAAACTGCGTCGTACATACGTTGAAGATCACCTGCCCGAGCAGACAGATACAGCCGCCAACGAGAAAGGCGTGCAGGCAGTTTTTGAAACAACTGTGTTTCGGCGTGATCGCTTCGACGTAACGGTTATATTCCTGGTCGTTTTGCTTTACTTTCATAGAGATAACTCCTTTCGCTATAATTTAAGAAGGGAAAAACAGAATCTGCCAGGCGCAGCCGAGTGCTTTTCCGATGGCAGCCGCGGCAATCACATAAGGGAGCCATGTCCGCACGCCCAAACGGCGGGATAGAATTGGCATGACCTGTAAGGTTTCTGCTAAAGCACCGGCGAGACACCCGATAAAAATGCCGCCAAACAGATTGAAGATGCTGAATCCTGCCAGCCCGATCGGAATCCGGAGTCCGAACAGATACGCAGCATTTCCAATCGTGACACCGGCGATGATCAAAGCTTCAATCCGGTGGACACCTTTGCCGGATTTCATCTGCTCTGCCAGTTTATCGAAGATACCAAGCATCGTGATAAATGCGACAAAACCAGCGGAAACAGCACTTCCGGCACAGATACAAAAGAAACAGTAAGCAATCGTTTTAATCAACATCGAGACTCGTTCCCTCCCGTGCGCTGTCTACAACGATTGCATCGTTGACATCCCGCTCATATAATCGCATCTGTACCTGCAGCGGTGTCGGATCATCGGCTTTCTTGTGGTTCAGACCGTGATTGAAGAAGAGCAGCATACCGAAGAACAGCCCGACACAGTAAAACAGAATGCCAAATCGATATCCGGCAGTGGTTGCACTTGCCTGCGTTCCAGTAAACATCTGATACAGATCCTGCAGCAGATCAATGGCACCGACGTCCCCGTTGTAGGACATGATCGAATAGGCGGTTCCGAAAAAGGCGAGCAGCATCAGAAATGCGGCTTTTATTTTTCCGGTTCGTTTGTGTCCGTCGCTTAAGTTCCGATAGTAGACGACGCATTCCTGGCTGCCAATATTCTGGACAGTCACGGATTTATCGTATTTCAGAATTTCTCCAATGATTGCAAGGGCATTGACGACTAATTGCCCCTGCTCGTTGTCACGAAATGTAAACAGCTTGATTTTTTTCACGTCGTGCATGATATCCGGCTGGCTGCAAAAGACGGAAGCAATATCTTCAATGTGTACCTGCTTGGACGCAACCATCGTGCTTGCATCGAGGGAAAGATATACGGTTGTTTCTGCGTGCTCTGTTTGATTCATAATACATTCCCTTCCATTTTCTGATTGATTTGATATATATGGATAGTATGAGAATTTTTTGCAGGGATATCCTGTTAAATTCTAGCAAGAACATTTCTTTTTTTGTCGACTTATGGTAAAATAAAAAATAATTATGGTTTGAAAAAGGATTCAGGAAGGAATACAAATCAGAATATGGAATTAGATCAGATACGAAAACAGATCAACGCGGTGGATGATGCGATGCATCGCTATTTTACGGATCGCCTGCGCTGCTCGGAAGATGTGGCAGAAGCGAAGCTTCAAACGCAGGACAGCGTATACAAACCAGAGCGCGAAAAGCTGGCCGGCGAGCTCCAGCGCAAAGTCCAGGTCCGTGCGGCGGGAGTCGAGGAAGTCCCCGGTGATGCAGATGAGGAAAAACTGTACCGTCTGTATGTGCGGAAGGTTATGCAATTATCGCGGTATCATCAGTATGGAATCTTCCTTGGAAAAGGAAATGTGGATACGGAATTTGAGACGCAGTATAGATCAGTTCAGGCAGCGATAAACGAAAGAGACACCACAGATGCATCTGTGAAGATCGAGCTGACACCCGATCCACAGGCGGAACAGGGGATGTCTATACAGGATATGCTTTCCGTACTTGGCGACTTCGGAACCGAAGTGACTGCATTGCAGTACGAAGGCAGCAAAGTAAGTGTAACCGTGCGTGTTTCCGGTACGGATGCACTCGAATCACAACGAAGGTTATTCTACATGTTATACAAGGAAAGTGTGACGTATAAGATGTATGTATTATAAATACACAGGAGGATTATTATGCTCATAGTTGATGGTCACGTCGTCGATCCTGCAACCGGGTTGCACGAGATCGCAGACGTATTGATTGAACAGGATTGTATAAAGAAGATTTACGTGCGAAGCCGCGGCGAGCAGGCAGATTACAACGAAGCCCAGGAAAATGGACATCTTGTGATCGATGCAAAGGATAAATATGTAATGCCGGGGTTTATTGATCTGCATGTACATTTTCGTGATCCGGGACTGACATACAAGGAAGACATCATTACCGGTTCGCGTGCAGCAGCCGCGGGTGGTGTGACGACAGTCTGTGCGATGCCAAACACAAAACCGGTTGTCGATAACGTGGAAGTATTGCAGGATATTTTGCAACGTGCGGAGCATGCATATGTGCATGTGAAGCAGCTTTCCTCTATTACGAAAGGGATGGAAGGAAAAGAGCTTGTCGATATGGAAGCGATGTTAAAGGCAGGCGCTGTTGCATTTTCCGAAGATGGAAAAAGTGTTATGGATATCCGTGTCTACCGCGAGGCGATGAAGAAAGCAGCCGAGCTTGGTGCAGTGATCATGGCGCACTGCGAGGACAAGGATCTCGTTGGAAAAGGCGTGTTAAATGAGGGCGTTGCATCCGAGAAGTTCGGTGTGCCGGGTATTCCGAATTCCGTGGAGGATGTCATCACCGCGCGTGATATTTTTCTTGCACATGAGACAGGGGCGAAGCTTCATATCTGCCATTGTTCCACAATTGGAACGGTCGAGCTTATGCGGATGGCGAAGCGGCTTGGCGCGCATGTCACAGCCGAAGTTTGTCCGCATCATTTCACATTGACGGATGCAGATATCAAGGAAGCCAACAGCAACTACAAGATGAATCCGCCACTCCGGACAGAGAAGGATGTAAAGGCACTGGTGGAAGGGCTGGTAGACGGAACGATGCCTGCAATCTCTACCGATCATGCACCACATTCCGCAGAAGAGAAGGATCAGTTCTTTGATAAGGCACCATTTGGAATCGTCGGATTAGAGACGTCTGCCGCACTTACGTATACGGCACTTGTAGCACCGGGCCTTATGGATATCATGGATATGGCGACGAAGATGAGCTACAATCCTGCGAAGATCATCGGCATCGATGACAAGTACGGAAGACTGACACCGGGAGCGAAGGCGGACATCGTAATCTTCGATCCGGAAGAAACATGGGTCGTTGATCCGATCAAGTTTGAATCGAAGGGACACAATACCCCATATACCGGACAGACATTAGTTGGAAAGGTTCTGACAACCATCGTAGATGGTGAGCTCCGCTACAATGGGGCAATTATAGAAGATCAGTAGGAGGCCGTTGAGCGGATGCGAGTGGCATTACCATAATAGGAGGACAAATAAATGATTAATGAATTAGTAGCACAGATTGAGAAGAAGGACGCACCGATTGTAGTTGGATTAGATCCGATGCTTTCCTATGTACCGGAGTATATCCAGAAGAAAGCATTTTCTGAGTATGGAGAGACCTTAAAAGGTGCAGCCGAGGCAATCTGGGAATACAATAAAGGAATTATCGATGCAACTTACGATCTGATTCCGGCAGTGAAACCGCAGATCGCAATGTATGAGCAGTTTGGAATCGAGGGACTCATTGCATTCCACAAGACCTGTGCATATGCAAAGGAGAAGGGACTTGTAATCATCGGCGACATCAAGCGTGGTGACATCGGATCTACATCAACGGCATATGCAGTCGGACATCTTGGCAAGGTGCAGGTAGGAAGCAAAGAATATGCTGGATTCGATGAGGATTTCGTGACAGTCAATCCATATCTTGGAACCGATGGTGTGAAGCCATTTGTGGATGTATGCAAGCAGTACAATAAGGGTATCTTCGTACTTGTGAAGACATCCAATCCATCTTCCGGCGAGTTCCAGGATCAGCTTATTAATGGCCGTCCATTGTATGAACTTGTCGCTGAGAAGGTCGTTGAGTGGGGTGAAGCCTGCATGGGCGATACATACAGCAATGTCGGATGTGTGGTTGGTGCGACATATCCGGAGATGGGTAAGATACTCCGGAAGCTGATGCCGAAGACATACATCCTTGTACCGGGCTACGGTGCACAGGGCGGTAAGGCAGCAGATCTCGTACATTACTTCAATCCGGATGGACTTGGCGCGATCGTCAACTCTTCCCGTGGCATCATCGCTGCTTACAAGCAGGACAAATACGCATCCTTCGGTGAGACCGGATATGCGGAGGCGAGCCGTCAGGCAGTCAAGGACATGATCGCCGACATTAACGGCGCCAGAGGAGGACGCAAATAAACCGAAGGTTTATATCTAGGATGCGTCCGACGAAATACCACAGAGCGAAAGCGATGTGGTGATACCCGTACGCAAGCCACTAATAAATACAAGATAGCAGATTTATCGATGCATTTTGAAAAGGTTACTATGAAATAGTTATAATTGCGAAACATCAAAAACGTTTATTGAGTTGCACATATTTACCAATTCATACGCAGACCATTGGAACATGTCGGTACTTAACGAATTGCTCCCAGATGTTTTTTCTGGGGCAATGAGTTTAGTACCGCTACATGTGGAAGTGAGCGGGAGCGCGTCTGCGTAGAATTGCGTAATATGTGCAACGGATTACCGAGAAGTAGGATGTTTCGCAATAAAACAATTAAGAGGAGTCGAAAATGGGAAAGATAAAGATGGAGGCGAAGATCGTCCGTCAGGACGAGATCGCCACAGACATATATTCAATGGTGATACAGGCACCGGAGATTGCCAGCCAGGCAGTACCGGGACAGTTTATCGACGTGTATTCTGCAGATGGAAGCAAGCTGCTTCCACGTCCGATCAGTTTGTGTGAGATTGACCGTGCAGCAGGTACACTCCGGATCGTATATCGTATTGCAGGAAAGGGCACAAAGGAATTCTCGATGCTCACTTCCGATCATACAATCACGATACTCGGACCACTCGGAAACGGATTTACGAAGAAGGATAAGAAGGCAATCCTGATCGGCGGCGGAATCGGTATTCCACCGATGCTGCAGCTTGCGAAGGAGCTTACCTGCGAGAAGTCGATCGTGCTTGGATTCCGTGATGAGGAATTCTTATCAGAGGAATTTGAACCATATGGAACCGTATACAAATCCAGCGACAACGGCGCAATCGGTGTCAAAGGAACGGTTATGGATGCAATTCGCCAGTACGGCATCGAGGGCACAGAGATTTATGCCTGCGGACCAACACCGATGCTTCGTGCGATTCAGAGCTATGCACTGGAACATGGCATCGAAGCACAGTTATCCTTAGAAGAGCGTATGGCATGCGGTGTGGGTGCCTGCCTTGCCTGCGTATGCAAGTCGAAGGAGATTGACGACCATTCACAGGTGAAGAATAAGCGTGTATGCAAGGATGGCCCTGTATTTTATGCTGAGGAGGTGGAGCTGTAATGAATACAAAGGTAAGTATTGCAGGTGTGGAGCTTAAGAATCCAATCACCGTTGCATCCGGTACATTTGGCTCCGGTATGGAATACGATGAGTTCGTAGATTTGAATCTCCTTGGAGCCGTGACGACAAAGGGCGTGGCGAATGTTCCGTGGCCGGGCAACCCGACACCACGTGTGGCAGAGACCTATGGCGGTATGATGAATGCAATCGGATTGCAGAATCCGGGAATCGATACATTTGTGAAGCGGGATATCCCATTCTTAAAGGAGAAGGATACGAAGATTATTGTCAATGTGTGTGGCAAGAGTACCGAAGATTATCTGGACGTTGTGGAACGGCTTGGTGATGAGCCGGTTGACCTTCTGGAGATTAATGTATCGTGCCCGAACGTGAAAGAGGGTGGTATCGCATTTGGACAGGATCCAAAAGCACTGTATGATATCACGAAGGCAATCAAGGCGAAGGCGAAGCAGCCAATCATCATGAAGCTTTCTCCGAATGTCACAGATATTACGGAGATGGCGAAGGCAGCCGAGGCAGCCGGAAGTGATGCACTTTCTCTGATCAATACATTGACCGGTATGAAGATCGATGTGAAACGCCGGACGTTTGCAGTTGCAAACAAGACGGCTGGTGTATCCGGCCCGGCAATCCATCCGATCGCAGTGCGTATGGTATATCAGGTGGCAAATGCCGTGAAACTGCCAATCATCGGTATGGGCGGCGTAATGAATACCGAGGATGCACTGGAGATGATCATGGCTGGTGCGACCGCAGTTGCTGTTGGAACGGCGAATTTCCACAATCCATATGCAACCGTTGAGATTATAAAAGGAATTGAGGAATATATGCAGGCAAACGGGGTAGATGATATCAACACCCTGATTGGCTGTGTAAAATAAATGATTATGAGTTTGTTCAAGAAACGAAGATATTATTTTACAGATTCATCGTTTGCGAGCGATACGATTATCGCTGACTGCATGGGTGGAATCGCGCTGATTATCGAAGTTGTCAGTGTGATCGTGTCCATCGCGACGGCGGGGCATGTGCCGGAGGTATTCGGGTTATTGTATATCATCGCCATGCTGCTGTCGATCGTTGGAGAGATCTTTGCACGCATGGGTTTACAGTCCCAGAAGGGCGGCGTGCGTGGCAAGCGGATCTCCATCTGGCTGAACATCGTATCCTTTGTGGTTCCGGTCATAATCATTTTATTAGGCAGATTTTAAAGTCTTCGGACGAGGTAGGAGGAAACTATGAACGACGCAGATTTGCAGGAGCGTATGCAGCTTGCGATAGAACGAATCAGTGAAATAAAGGAAGAGGATCAGACAATCTGGGATACACTTGCGAAGATGGATGCAGGTGCGAAGAATCTCAAAACATATTTTGACAGTGTGGCAGAGTTTATTCTGTATGTGTATGACGTGTACGAGATTGTGTCACAGCCGGGAAAGATCGACCTTCCACTTTCGAAATTACAGGAGATCAATCACAATTTATATGCAGACATTTTGCCGGAGCATTATGACGCAAGCTTTGCAAACCCGGATTATGCCGTGGAAAAACTTGGTGAATATGGCAAATATTTATGCATGTTATACGCAGAGATCCGTGCTATGATTGCGTACGCGTATGAAGATGAGATGCAGGCGATGATTTCCCTGATGGAGCTTTTCTTAGAGGTGTATGGAATCTTTACTGCATCCGAAGGAGAGAAGCTTCCAGACGAGAAGGAGATCAAGGAAGCTATCTATTACTATATGTATGATTATGCGGATGTGCTTGTTGCAAGAAGAATCCGGGAGACGGTTACATGCGTGAATCCTTTTGCGTATGATATCATCATGCAGAGTGACCTTATGACACCGGATTATCTGTATGCGTACGGCGAATATATCGGTGAAAATGAGCTTCGGATGGCGCAGTATCTGGCGAAGCTTCCGGAGGAGAAGATCGAAAGACTGGCACGCACGTATGTGCAGGGCTTTATCAAGGGCTTTGAGACGATGCGGATCGATATCAGCCCGAAGAAGTCTGTGAATATCCGCTATGCAATCGGACAGGAGCGCATGGTGAAAGCGGCAATCCAGATGTTTGAGAAAGAAGGTCTGGCATCAATACTGTTCCGGTATCCAGTCAGCCGTATGAACCGGAAGGCAACGATCCGTACCGGATATGCTGCGACACCGGCGAACAAGCAGTATGAGTATGACCATGCGGGCGATGATGCAGTGTTCTTCGACCGCGCGTTTATGGAGCGGAAGCTCGAAGTTATGGAGCAGACCTATGAGCAGGAGAAAGAAGCTGCGCTTGTCTATGCAGGTCCGGCGGTCATTGAGGTGTTCGGCGAAGATCCGTTCAGCCCGCAGACGAAGCCGACAGTCTGGAAATTATCCGACAAGCAGCAGAAGATGTCTGTGGAATATGCGTCGAAGGCGGCGGAGATCACAAATCATTACATTCCACATGACCAGTACAGCTTCACGATTATCGCATATCCAATCCCGGAGATCGGTGAGAATTTCGAGGAGATCTTCGATGCAGTTGTGGAAGTGAATACGCTCGATAATGAGAAATACAAATCCATCCAGCAGACGATGATTGATTGTCTCGATGATGCAGAATATGTACAGGTACTTGGCAAGGGTGGCAACCAGACGGACATGAAGGTGATGCTGCACAAGATCGACCGCAAGACACAGACGAACTTCGAGAATTGTCTGGCAGATGTGAATATCCCGCTTGGTGAAGTATTTACTTCCCCGGTACTCAACGGTACGAAGGGAACGCTGCATGTGAGCCAGGTGTATTTGAACGAACTCAAATACACAGACTTGAAGCTTACCTTCGAGGATGGAAAGGTTGCCGATTATACCTGTAAGAACTTCGAGGATGAGGCAGAGAACAAGCGGTTTATCAAGGAGAATCTGCTATTCCACCATGAGACACTTCCAATCGGTGAATTCGCGATCGGTACGAACACGACGGCATATGCGATGGCAAGAAAATATGACATCTTATACAAGCTCCCGATTCTGATTGTAGAGAAGATGGGACCGCATTTTGCAGTCGGTGATACCTGTTACAGCTACAGCGAGGACAGCCGCCTGTACAACCCGGATGGCAGAGAGATCGTAGCGAAGGAAAATGAGTGCTCCGCGCTGCGCAATTCAGAGGACAAGGAGGCGCGGGCAGGTGCATATTTTAACTGCCATACCGATATCACGATCCCATATGAGGAGATTGGCGGAATCTATGCCGTGAAGCCGGATGGCACAAAGACGGCAATCATTGAGGATGGAAGGTTTGTGCTTCCGGGTACAGAAGCACTGAATGAAGCACTGAAGTAAGCGTGCTAAGAGAAAGATTTCTGCGGAAGCCGGTTGCTGACTTCTGATAGAATATAAAAATTATAAAATGGAAGACACAGGAAGGAAGAAAAAATGGGTACGAAAAAGATCGGTGATCTGATTACAGATAACATGGGGGTATACGAAGGAAAAACAAAGCTTTCGTTCGGAAAGCTGGTACTGCTCGGTATGCTGGCAGGTGCGTTTATTGCGATTGGTGCATCGAGCAGCAGTGCGGCAGTTTACGGAATCAGCAATACAGGTATTGCGAAGTCTCTGGCAGGTGCAATCTTCCCGGTGGGATTGATGTTCGTTGTGCTGATCGGTGCAGAACTGTTCACGGGCGACTGCCTGATGTCATTTGCTGTTTTTGATAAGCGAATCAAGCTTCTCAATATGATTCGTGTATTGGTAGTTGTATTTATCACGAATCTGATCGGTGCGTGTATCGTAGTTGTGCTGGTAAACCGTTGTGGACAGCTTGATTATGGGAATGGCGCACTTGCAGCAGCGACGATCAAGACGGCTTATAATAAGATGAATTTAAGCTTCATGAAGGCATTTACATCTGGAATCATGTGTAACATCCTTGTATGTCTGGCAGTGCTTCTGGCAGGTGTATGTCAGGATGCGATTGGAAAGATCTTCGCATGTTTCTTCCCAATTTGGGCGTTTGTTATTGCAGGCTATGAGCACTGCGTGGCAAATATGTATTACATTCCTGCCGGACTTCTTGCAAAGCACGGTGAGGCATACTACAATGCGGCAATCATGGCAGGCATGACACCGGATCAGCTTAATTCGATGACAGTTGGTAAGTTCTTCCTGAACAACCTCCTTCCGGTAACACTTGGAAATATCGTGGGTGGAGTCGTATTTGTAGCGTTACCACTGTACCTGATTTACAGAAATAAAAACAAGGCAGAAGCATAGAACTTTTGCAGAAAGGACGTGAAATATGGCAAAACGTGTAATATGGATCGTACTTGACAGTGCAGGAATCGGAGAGGAACCGGATGCAGATAAGTTCGGCGATGTTGGCTCCGATACATTTGGACATATTTTAGAGACATATCCAGATGCAAAATTTGACAATCTGACGAAGCTTGGACTTCGTGCGATTGAGAACACATCGTTTTACGATGCAGCAACAAAGCAGGATGTGATCGGCGTGTATGGAAAGGCACAGGAGTTATCCAACGGCAAGGATACGACAACCGGACACTGGGAGATGATTGGGATTCATACAAAACATGCATTCCCGACGTATCCAAATGGATTCCCACAGGAGATTATCGATGCATTTATCGAGCAGACCGGTTGTGGAGCCATCTACGGAAACAAGGTCGCATCCGGCATTCCGATCATTGCAGAATATGGCGAGGAACACATGAAGACCGGATATCCGATCGTCTATACGTCGGCAGATTCGGTATTCCAGATCGCGGCGTCCGAGGAGAAGGTCGGACTTCCAAGATTGTATGAGATGTGTGAGATTGCAAGAAAGATTCTGGTTGGTGAACATGGCGTCGGACGTGTGATTGCAAGACCATTTGTACGAAAAGGCGATGGGTTCGAGCGTACGAGCAACCGGCGTGACTATGCGTTAGAACCGTCGGAACACAATGTGCTGCTGCATCTGGCAGATGCGGGCGTGCGGGTATGCGGAGTCGGTAAGATCAGTGATATCTTCCATGGCAGTGGCATCTGTGCTTCGGTGCATACGACCGGAAATACCGATGGCATGCAGAAGACGATTGACTATATGCAGACAGAACCGGAGGGACTGATCTTCACGAATCTGGTTGATTTTGATATGAAATACGGACATCGAAGAGATACGCTTGGCTATAAGAATGCGCTCGAAGAATTCGATGCATGGCTGCCGAAACTGTATGCGCAGATGACGGACGAGGATATTTTGATCGTGGATGCGGATCACGGCTGTGATCCAACCTTTAAGGGAACCGATCACACACGGGAATATATTCCGATTCTGATGTATGGAAAGGGATTGAAGCAGGGAACGGATCTTGGCACAAGACCGACTTTTGCGGATATTGGAAAGACCGTGGAGGAGTACCTGCTTGGAAGCTGTGTGGATGATGAAAAGGCAATTGGGAAGAGTTTCCTGCAGGATATTATGTAGCATGATATGACAATCGCTAGGATGTATTTACGACACAGGGGGTGACGTAAGATGTATCGAATGTACGATATGATCATGAAGAAGCGGAACGGCGCAGAGCATACTGCAGATGAGATCCGTTTTATCGTGGAAGGGTTTACGAAGGGAGAAATCCCTGATTATCAGATGAGTGCGTGGCTGATGTGTGTCTACTACAAAGGCATGACGCACGATGAGACCTGCGCACTGACACATGCGATGGCGGAAAGCGGCGACCAGCTCAGTCTTGCAGCCATCCACGGTGTGAAGGTCGATAAGCACAGTACCGGAGGTGTCGGGGATAAGACGACATTTATCGTGGCGCCGATCCTCGCAAGTCTGGGGGTACCGGTTGCGAAGATGAGCGGCAGAGGACTTGGACACACGGGCGGTACGATTGATAAGTTAGAGGCGATTCCGGGTTTCTGTGTGAGTATCCCGGAGACAGAATTTATTGAACACGTCAATTCGATGAAGTTGGCGCTTGTCGGACAGACCGGAGATCTGGCACCGGCAGATAAGAAGATCTATGCGCTGCGCGATGTGACGGCGACAGTCGACAGTCTGCCGCTCATTGCATCTTCGATCATGAGCAAGAAGCTTGCGGCAGGGGCGGATGCGATCGTACTGGATGTGAAATGTGGCAGCGGTGCATTTATGAAGAACGAAGCAGATGCGAAGGCACTGGCACAGATCATGGTTGACATCGGCAAATCCGCAGGCAGAACGTGTTATGGTG
>OHGK01001496.1_pt1 | contig 12315 bp, 9 predicted proteins | sample 1567671 | NCBI WGS metagenome assembly OHGK01 (sample SAMEA3879577, study PRJEB24766) | human gut metagenome | biome: human-associated habitat; feature: feces | place: USA | collected 1985/1987 | reverse complement strand
TATTATTTTTTACTCATGTAGCTCTTCTGAACTATAGGAGTTACAACGCCTATCTCTATTTGACCCATGTCAAAACCATACGGCGTTAACATCCATATAAATTCGATTTTTAATCTATTAACACCAGTTATATTCAAATCAAAATTCTGAGGCAGAACACCACTCTTAACAACATCCGATGAATATAGCAGCTCACCGTCGCCATATATTTTTACTTTACCAGCCGCAGAGGATTCAGCATTATCCTTACAGTCATAATGTAATACAACCTTACCTGACAACTTGTCATACTTACCGCCGAGTAAATATTCTATTTCGCTGCTTTCCGAGTCTGAAAACATATATCCTCCAGATTCACTAAGTAATATACCGGAAGAATAAGAAGTTCCAGTGTTATCCTTATCTATTCCAGCCCACTTATGTATGTCGCTATCCTTGTAAAATTCATCCAAATCAGAGAGCGACACAGGCTCAAAACTAGAAATTCTTTCAAGCTCATCTAATAACTCTACATCTTTACCAACTATATTTATTGCATCGTTAATTACTTTTTTTGCTGTATCATATTCATTATTTTTTGTATGAGTTTCTGCCTTATCTATTGCAGCGTTAATACATTCATTTTTAGTTTCTGCTTTCTTTACCTTATATGAGTCATCCTTAAAATAATTTTCCAACTCATCATATATACCTATTGCATCAGACCAGTCCTTTTCTTTCTCATATGATGCAGCTTCACTCTCCATATAATCCCTATATGTTTTTTCCACATCTTCTATTTTTCCGCTAAGTGACCCATCATCATACACTTTCATAGCGCTCTTATATACATCTATTGCCTTAAGATATTTTTTATCTTTAACGTATATTTCTGCCTCAGCTACAGTCATCTCTATAAATTTTGTCTCAGATTCCTTTATCTTATTTTGAGAATCATCGTAATTAGTATCATTTACAGATACTTTTTCATAGTAGGGAATTGCCGCACCATATTTTTCTGAATTATATAATTCCTCTGCTTTATCATAATTGAGCTTTGACTTTCTTAGATCCGCTAAATCTGCTTTTTTCTGAGTTATATATTGTTCAACTTCCTGATTATCCGTCTCAATTCCAGACAATCCATCTACTGCAGCCTCATAATCTATACTCCCGGAATTGTATGATTCAACATAATTTTCTGTTTCTTCTTTTGCCTGTTTTACAGTTGTACATCCATACAACAGAGGCAAAGTAATCACACACAGCACAGATAAAATTATTACTTTACTTTTCATTCCCATCCCCCTATTCATTAAGATTTCTCAGAATTTGATTGTTTACATCACAAACAGTATCCATCTGAGAATCATCAAGATATCCATCTGCCCTCATATATTTTGTCATACCAAGCATCAAAAAATCAGAATGAATTTTTTTGGTAGAAGTCTGTGATGCTACAACATCCCAATCTTCTGAATTCTCATTCCAGTCAACTGTTACATAAATATAATCTGTTGTAAGATCATTATGCCAAAATTGAACATAATACTCCAAAGCATCAAGTTCATCTACACAATAATAAAAATCGTAATCAGGATTGTACATATCTATTTGTTCACCAGCACTTACAAGCATGACCGTTTCAACATTTGCATAATCCGTTCCCTGTTGACGATTGATATAATTCAGAAGTTGTCTTGGTGTCAGATATGGAGACTTATTATATTCAAATTTAGATGATGTATATTCTGCATTAGCCCATACCAAATAATATGTTGTGTTAAATAATCCCTTAACTTTATAATTAAATCTAATATTATCTACATACAGTTTTCCCAGACTGCTTTCATATGAAAATTCACAATTTACTTTTATTTGATTTTCACTTGTGGTTATCTCATAGTCTGTTATATGCCCCTCCCCAAATCCATCTACATCTTTATAGTTGCCCATCAATGAGCCACTTACTTCGAAGTCTTTTATATCTCTTTCTATTTTTTCAGGAGTAATCCTCATATATAGTTCAGAAATGTCATATCTTTTTTTATAGAAGTATCCAACTACAATCAACCCTATAACTATAATAACTACAACATTTATTGTTAGCACTGTCACAACTGTTTTATTTTTTTCCCTATTCATATACTCTCCTCACTTCATCGTTAAAATTTAACTTATAAGCATTATAACGAATATACGTCATATTTTCAACCTTTATAACGTATTTATATATCTAACTTTCATTTCATGAAACTGTAAAATAATTATCATGCGAGGTAGAATATATGAATAACAACGAAATTCTAAAAAAAATAGAAACATATATGAAATTAAGGAACTGGTCTATCTACAAATTGGCAAAAGAAGCTGATATTCCTTACTCTTCTTTAAACTCAATGTTCTTGAAGAACACACAGCCCACAATTCCTACATTAGAAAAGATTTGTTCCGGATTAAATATCTCCATGTCTGATTTTTTCTCCGACAAACATGCTGAAAACATTCCTTATATGAGCCTAACAGAAGATGAGCAAGAGTTATTATCTCTATACAACAAATTATCAAAATCTGACAAAAAACTTTTTATGTACTACGCTCGAGGATTTGCTAAATCAGATTTATCTACCAACGATTCTGAATAAATTATTTGTTTCATATTATGTTATAGATAAGAAAAAGCGCAGGTGAAAACAATTCACCTACGCTTTTACATTTTTGCCATAATCTATTTTTTTCTTACTCTCTGTTCTTCAGCACCTCAGCCGGCACGATCTTGTTCAATCTGCCGACCAGAACTCTGTTGATTATAAAATACAGGACAAGTATTCCGCCGTAAAGCGCAGCCCAGAGCCACGGGGCAAATGTCAGCTTGACACCGCAGTTTACATTTGACACCAGAGAAGGATACACTGCACTCATTATGAGCTTTGCAAGTGGCAGGCATATTGCTGCTCCGATTGCGATTATGAAGAAATTGCCATCAAGATATAGCTTTCTGATCTCCTTCGTCCTGAAACCAAACACCTTTATCAATGAAATTGAGAATGCTGATCTGTCAATCATGACCTTCATCATCAAATACATTACCACTACGAATATAAGTGTCGAGATAATAACTATCATAACAACCATACTTCTCATCTGATCTGCAAATATTCCGGCAGCCGACTCTATATCGGCCTTTGTTGTGGTTGCGTAAAGTCTTGCAGGATCAACCCCCAGGTCCTTGTCTGCAAACACTACATTGTACTCATTACTTCCAGCTCCGAACAGCTCCCTTGCATCATCTATAGTCATGAAAACATAAAATGCCGGAGTATACTGTGTCACACTGTCCACTGTAAAGCCATAATCTATATCATTCTCCTCGTCGTGGAGCACGATTTCGTCACCCACACCATAACCATATTTCTCAGCAAATGATGATGATATGGCAACTCTGTTCTTGCCATCCTTAAGGTCAACATCAAAATACTTAGTATTCTTTTAAAGTCCAAGAACTGTCACATCCCAGTTGTAACCGTATATCTCTTTCTTCAGAGTCTTTGCATACGCTGCCTCACCGCCCTCAGGGGGATTCTCTGTAGGATATTTGTATGTATACATATATTCATAATGGGTATCCTCCACATTCTGCTTCTTGACCTTTGAACAGAAAGTTGCAGTGTTAAGACTTAACATCAGGCATATGAGGGCTATGAACATTCCGATCACAACGGTCAATCCTGTTCTCATCTCTCTGAGCATCTGCCTGACTCTGAATCTTCCGACAAATCCCATGTCTCCTAGATCGACATTGCTGCCCTTCGGCTGCTTGACCTCATTTTTTATGAGTGAAAGAGCCGTCTGTGAGAGCTTCTTTCTTATAACAAAATAGTTTACGATCACTGCAACAAGTGGCGGCATAACAATTCCATACACCAATAGATAGATTAAAAGAATCGGCGGAATCTTTACATCCATAGCAGGAATCGAATAATACGCATATGCATCTGCCATCTGAACAGGGATTCCAACATTGCTTATTCCGATCAGGAAACCGATTATGCCTGCAATTGTTGTGACTATGACCGGCAGTGTCAGGTAGTGCATCATGAGATCTCTTCTCTTGACACCCAGTGCATAGAGCGCACCTATGACGCTGCTCTCCTTCTCTATTCCATGTACAACGAATACCGATATGACATATGTGAACAGTAGCATGAGAAGCACACCGAAGAAATATCCCGCCTGTACATTGATCTGCTGGTCGTCAGCAGCTCCGCCTATTCTTGGGTTGTCGTCGCCTGTGACAAATGATATGATATTTACAAGATCTGTATCGTTGTTCTTGAGGAATGAATCAGTCTCTTTCTTGAGTTCTGCCATGCCATCAGCAAGCTCATCAGAGCCATCCTTTGCATCCATAGCTCCATCTGTGTATTCCTTTATACCGTCCTTGAATGCCTTGATGCTGTCAATATCGCTCATGGCACTCTTGACACTCATTGCCACGATCCCGCCCTGACTGTCGGCAATCTTAGACATCTCGTCATTGTAATTATCCTCTGTGAGCTCTGTATCCAAACCATACGCTGAGAGAGATGACGACGCCTGTTCAAGGTATGCGTCAAACAGCTCCTGTGCCGCATTGTTTAGCTTTCTGTTGTTGTCAGTGAGTTCTCCGAGTCCATCCGCAAGCTCATTTGCACCTGACTTAAGTTCCTTTATGCCATCCTTGAAATCATTTATGGCTGCGCCAGTTCTATCCCAGTATTCCTGGAAATACTCATCATCTATGCTGTCTGTGTCGACCTTAATGTCCCCAAGAGCATCCTTCACATCATCACAGGTGGTCTTGCCCTTAAGTCTGAACGCATACAGATAAGTCTCCGTCTTGACACTCTCGCCTGTAGAATGAAGTTTCTCATATGCATTCTCTGTGACAAATACTGTTCCGAACACCTTGCTGTCAACTACAGTATCTGACATCTCCTTGAAAAGAGCATTGTAATCAGGGGATGTTCCTATTCCTGTCACCTTGAAGTCATTTCCTGCTATCTGTATCGTATCTCCAACCGACACATCATTTACCTGGCTGAATCTCTTCTCAACAACTATCTCATCATCAGCCTCTGCAAGTCTTCCCTCATCGCACTCCACAAGATCTATATTCTTCCTGTTGGCAAATACCCTGAGAGTCTTGCCATCCATGACATCATAGTCCTCGTAGAACATCTTCTCGACCTCTGCGCCAGCATCCTCAAGCTGTGAGATCTCATCATCACTCAGCGGAACAAACACTGAAAACTGTCCGTCCTCTATCTTATTTGCCTTGTCATGTGCCTCACCGTTATCAATGATAGTTGCTCCTGCACCTATGAGTGAGACAACAACATACATACCTATAATGATAAGAAATGCAAGTGCTATGTATCTGAACAGATTCTCCTTCAGATCCCTCAGAACCCTTTTTCTCAAAACCTTCTGCATATTACAAATCCTCCAATTCTGACGCTGGAACTCTCACTTCGTTCTCATACTCTTTGCTTATAAGACCATCCTTGATGAAGATGACCTTGTGCACCATGTTCTTGATGGAATTGTTATGTGTTACTATCAGCATGGTCGTTCCATACTTCGCATTTATCTCCTCGAGAAGAACAAGAATATCTCTGGATGTCTTGGAGTCAAGAGCGCCTGTCGGTTCATCACAGAGAAGGAGTTTTGGATTTTTTACCAGAGCTCTCGCTATAGCACATCTCTGCTGCTGTCCACCTGAGAGCTGTGAAGGGAACTTGTTCTGATGCTCCGTAAGTCCCAGTGTCTCGATCAAGTCATCCATAGGAAGCGGATCATCAGTCAGATACTCACATACCTGTATGTTCTCTCTCACTGTGAGGTTTGGAACTAGATTGTAGAACTGAAATATGAATCCCAGATTATCTCGTCTGTAATCCGCAAGCTGATCGCTTGTCATGCCAAATATCTCTGTGCCGTCAACCTTTATCGAACCCGAATCCATATTGTCAAGACCACCTATACAGTTGAGAAGTGTTGACTTACCTGAGCCTGACGTTCCCTGTATAACACACATCTGTCCTTTCTCAACACCTGTGCTTATACCTTTAAGCACCTGCACAAAGCTTCCACCCTCTCCATAGCTCTTCTTTACTTCTGACACTTCCAAATACATAATTTTTCCTCCTTTATGATATCCTCGTTGTTCTCTTTTTCATTTACTTTATTTTTTATAGCCATCCATCACATTTTAGCAGATATTCAAATGTTCATTTGCATACATAACACTGTTATGGTTTAAGCCTTTTTTTAGGTCTTCCCTGTAATTCGGAAGACCTATAATAAGACATAATGGAAAATTGATTCCCCTGTACCACATTTTTCATTTTACTGTTTTCAATTTTCTATTCCGGTCAAATCTTATTCCAGATCCTGCCATGGCTTAACAAGGCCATACCAGCCTGAGATCAGATACTTCATACCTGTCTCAACGAACTTCTGGGCATCCTCCTCATTGTCAATATGCGTCACCATGAATATAAACATATCAATCTGTGAATGAGACATCCAATGTACCACATTTCTGTCAACCATCGGTGTTCCATAAGCCCTGCACATCGCCTCACATATAAATGCGTTATGTGCATCCATCTGATCCACCATATTGTCCGGCATGCTCTCCATGCTGGATCCCTGTGACTTCGTAAGAACAAGAAGCACTTCTTCTCTGTGCATATAAAGCTCATGCACTATGTTCCTGGCCGACTCAAAATCACTATCCTCATTGTGGTCGGATGCCATGCCGTTGTTCATCTCGTCCACCTCAACGGAGAAATGCTCGGTTAACAGAGCATTGAGTCTGTCCATCATGTGTCCCACAACATTGCAGAACAGATCGTCCTTATCCTTAAAAAAGAAATATAGAGCTCCGGTTGTCACTCCTGCCTTTTGACATATATTTCTGAGTGACGCCCCCATAAATCCCTTATCCATGAACTCTTCCTTGGCACACTTTAGAAGTTCTTTCCTCGTCTCGCTGTCATGTTGTATTTTCTTTGCCATAATCCTCACCCATTTAATTATAATATAAAAATAACATAACAGTGTTACGTTTAATAACACCGTTATGTTAAACCACATTGATCATTTTGTCAACTATTTTATTTCTTATACATATCGCTATAAATCTTGTCTATAGTCTCATCACGGCTCAATTTATCATACAGATAATAATCAGAATCTGATTTAAATGATCCGTACACATTCTCCGATTCCAATATTGGAGCCATAACCGACAATCTGTCTCTGTTTTTTTCCCTCATGTCATCTGCCTGGACCTCATACCCCATCAGCACATCATGATCCTTTAGAATTTCAAACGCCGAACTGCTGATCGGAACACCCTTTTCTGTTCCCTGTCTTAAAGCCATCTCCTCACCGTTCAAAAGATAATTCAACAGCTTTGCGGCCGCTTCTGGGTGTTCAGTATTATTACTTATCGCATACATTGTTGCAGGTTTTACAAACCACCCCAAAGATTTTGCACCAGGCTCACATATGTATTCACCTACTTTTACATCATATCCATTTTCCTTCAAAGGATCACAATATCCTCCTGCATCACTTACCCACGCAAGAGTGCCGCCAACCTCACCGCTGGCAAAAGAATTCCTGTTAAATGAATCTACAGACATTAAGACTTTTTTATCAAGTAGTTCCTTATAAAAATCCAACATGACACCTATCTGTTCCTTACTCAGATTCAATGTACCATCAGATTTGACCGGATCATTTCCGGTTGTCTGTATATAATGTGAAAGCAGCATAAAAAATAATGATTTTTTTGTCATGCCCAGAGGATATACCCCATCTTTGCTCATGATTCTGGCTGCATCAAACAAGTCATCCCATGTTCTGGGAATACTAAGTCCATATGAGTTCCAAAGAGTCTCATTATAATAAAAAGTCTCCGTATTGAACGCGATAGGAACAGCATTTAATCTTCCATTTTTTGTTCCAAAGGCAAGCTCTTCTTCAGTATAGTTTTCAAAATCAATATAATCCGAAAGCGTATTAAGATCATAAAAGCCAGATCCGTCAGAAGAATATGTATCAAGCCAGCCATAATTTATGAGCATAACATCCGGAGTCTCCTGTGATTTCATATATATATGCTGTCTTTTCTCGTATCCATTCCACACACCATATTTGCATTTGACGTTTATTTCTGGATTTTCTTTTTCAAATATATCAACAGCATCCAGTGTGTACTGGTTTCTACTATCATCGCCCCACCAGGAATATTCTATAGTTATCGTATCCCCGACAGCCATATCTGTTTTTTGCTCTCCGCAACCACTAATTACAAAAAGCAAAAAAAGCATCATCAAAACCGATAATCCTCTTTTGTGATTTTTAATTATATGTTTCATCTGTTTCACCTCTGATCAATCCTGATTTTCAACGAACCAGCTATACTGACTTTTTCCGTTTCTCTTTGATTTATACAAAGCGGTATCAGCCTTCTTCATCATGCTTTCATAATCAGATGAGTTCTCTCCATCTACTATGTAAACACCTGCTGATAACGAAAGATTACATTCAGTATATTGTTTCGAAATCGTTCTGGTAAAATCTTCAGCCAACAGTCTCAGCTCAAATTCCATTTTCTTTCTAACACTTTCCAAAGTCCATCCAGTAAACTTCCTGTACACTGCAAACTCATCACCACCTACCCGTCCGATCACGGAATCTGCTCCAAGCATTTTTGTGAAGAGTTCAGCAGTTTTAGACAGAACCACATCCCCTTCTCCATGACCCAAAGTATCATTTACCTTTTTAAAATTGTCCATATCTATCATTATAAACACATGTGTGACTGTTTCTGACTTTTCCTCAAGACAGGATCCAACAACTTCTCCAAACGAAGCTTTATTCATAAGTCCTGTAAGCTGGTCATATTCAGCCTTTTGCTTTAATTCCTCAATAGCTCCGGAAACAGGTGTATATATTCTTTTCAATACAATGCTTCCTGTCACAACAACCAATAAAGCCAGCACAAGAGTTGCTACAAATGAATACAATTTCAATCTCCCTACTTCTTTGAATATCTCAGATTCACCTATGTAAGACACTACTCTCCAGCCATTTGAACATTGTGCTACGGATATAACATATCCATCCGAATTTGTCTGATATTCGAAGTCGTCATTTTCCTTTGGAAGGTTCACTTCAATTTTTTCTCCAACGCATTTTGCATTATTTGAATACGCAACTTCCTCGGAATCATTTACAAGACACACCCTCATATCCTTGAGTTCATGACTTAAATTCACCACTGAACTTAGTTCCCTGCTATAGAAAGAAGTTACGATCACAGCATTTTCATTAAGTTTCTTGACGTAGAAAAGCCTGTCTGGACTGTTTAAATAATCAAAAAACCAACCGGACATTGTCTTCTCGTCATTTATATGTCCAGTAAAATATGTATATATTCCTCCATCCGGAAAAGCCTGAAGTGTTGTGTTGGAAATCCATCCCACGCTCTTGTCATTGGAATATACGACACCAAAATCTGTAAAGTTGTCAAACACACCAAGGTCACTTATCCTATTCTGAATCGCCGCTTCCTGCTGTATTCTGGTAAATTCATCCAGACTATCATCTGTGGCATCATACTCACACAGCTGATCATCGGAGAAAAAAAGAGCCACTGTATCTTCTATACCGACAAGATAATTGTCGACGTTGTATCCAAGCTGTTGGTTGTTAGACGATATAAGATTCACTATCTTGCTTCTCATATTATCAACTGCCTGTTTTGTTATGATAAAAGATATCATACCTGCTGTGGCAACAACAGCAGCCAGGAAGATGATAGCGAATCTCCTCCTGGCTTTGCTTATCTCATATTCAGTTCTGTTCCTGCTGTTTGCTGACATATCTTTCTTCCCCCGTGTTATATACATAGCTATTATATAACAACTATTATTTGTAAATTGTCAATCTTTTTTCTTTCCGTAATCTTTACACGCTAGTATCAATATTGCACTCATTCCACAAAATCCTACTATACTCACCAACACTCCTGGCCAAAATAATGGATATTTAAACTTTATGTTTGTCACTCCTGTTCCAACACACAGCATATTATTTTCATCCATTATCTCCGAATCAGATACGAAAATATCCTGATATGCAAGAGTAGTATTTATCACGGCTCCATCAGCAATATCTGCCGGAGCATCATTTACTGTTATCACCATTCCACCGTCCGTTATCTCACTACTTATAGGAATCAGCGTTCTCTCAGGAAGATCCTCCGGGCTCACGCCAAGAATATCCTCAACTATCTTCTCTGCACCGCTGTCCCCTGTCACACTATAATAGTACAAAAGATTCAGTCCCACATATTTGATATTCTGACTGTTCTCGTCCGTGGCTGCAAATGCAAGCTGTTCCATCTCATAAGCGAATGTACCTGTCACGTTCATGGCTCCGGTTATATATCCGGTATTCCACTCTGACATATCATCAGGAAATCCTGTAGTAGATATCTGCTCACCGTCATAGCTAAAAATCGGATAGCTGGACTTTAATGATACAGACATATCCGTAACTCCAAGAAATACATGCTGCCTCGTTGCGCTGTCCGCTGGGACATGTGTCATGTCTATGACAACATTTACACCAGAATCCGCAAGAGATCTCACCATCTCCTCAGCCTTCTGTCTGGTGTCATATGAGAATCCGGTCAAAATTACAGTATGGTAGCTTTTCAGTTCGTCCGTAGAATAATCCTCTATATTTGAGGACATTCCTGCCTTAAAAGAAGGAAATGCAAGGGTTATCCCATCCGCATAGTCACCTATGACAATGCCATCATACTGCGTGACAACACCGAACTCCTCCGGACCATCAAGCTTAAACAGGCACACCTTATCCGACTCATATGTCAACGTGTAGCCACTCTTCTTTGCGCTTGCAGTGACATCATCGAGAGTCTTTCCCTTTGCACCTATATACTTTCTGTCAATTGCAACTGTATCGTCTCCAAGCTCGACCGATCTGTCAAACAGATAATCATACTGTTCATTCTCAAGTGCCTGGTTGAGCAGCATTATGTTGTCAGCGGTCGCAGCCCCCTGCCATGCCCATCCAAATGTATATGACGCCCCCCCATCTGTACACACTCCGTACGATGGATAGGAACCGAGACTTGAAAGATCCATGAGCGATGCCCTCTGACTTGTGTTATCCCTCAAAAGGCCCGCCACAGCCACACCGTCATCATTTGCCGGAACGCTGTACCTCTCAAATGTGAATGACGGTATCGCATCCACCACAAGTATGATCACCGAGGCAATCACAAATGGCTTTCTGAGCCGCTCCCACTCTATGAGCGACAGGAAGAAAAATCCATATGCTATAACTGTAAATCGCGTCATCCAGAGTGCCTGACTCATCGGCATCTTTCGAAGTATCGGCAGAACATCCGGTGTCGTGAGCACAAGGATTACAAGAGCCAGGATAAATCCTGATTTTTTCTTGTTATCTGCAAGCAAAATTCCCGCTATGGAGAGCAGGACAACGGATATTCCAAAATAAAATGCGCCGATATCTCCATTTATACGGTTTAACGGATTGAGCGATGAAGAAAGATCAGACATCCACATCGTCATTACATCTGATGCTGCCTCGGAATCCATGGATGATATTCCGCCCGAAAGTGATGGCACAAGCCACACTCCCATGATGAGTATGCCACATATCATCGTGAGCAGGATGATCACCTGACGTCTTATACCCATTTTCCTGTGATGATCGAACAACAAAAACAAGAAAGTTCCTATTCCGATCATAGCTATCATCATGATATGGGTAACGGTTATGAGCATTGTAAATATGAGAATCCCGGCAAGTGCCCATCTCTTCTCTTCCCTGAGATACACCCAGATAAAATATATGAGATATGGGAGAAGGAAGGACACGACCATTCTCGGCATATTGCCCTCATCAATGTACATTCTCGCATTTTCAGGCATGAAGAACCACAGCACAGCAAGTGCTGTTCCAAATACAGGCCTTCCGATTCTTCTGCCGATGAGCAGAAATGCCAGTCCGCCGAAGAATATATACACGCCGAACAAGAGGTAATATGCATTTATCACATTTCCCCCTGTGAAACACATGAGAAGTGCTGTTATATAATATGAAAGAGGCGGCCAGTACCTGTATAACTGGATTCCGTTATACCATGTCTCGTCATACAGAGGATATATCTGTCCACGTTTCAGTGCCTTATAGAGATACTCCGACTTGTACATATGCCCC